>Ga0210391_10000495_pt1 | contig 41098 bp, 32 predicted proteins | sample IncBWC12OmetaG_FD_160573 | JGI IMG/M metagenome (GOLD analysis project Ga0210391, IMG submission 160573) | Forest soil microbial communities from Barre Woods Harvard Forest LTER site, Petersham, Massachusetts, United States - Inc-BW-C-12-O ...
GAGGAGGCGAGTTCCCAGGTGTCATTGGTGATGAAGTGCACCTGGGGAATGAGCATGGGCTCGCCGATATCGAGGGTCGCGCGAGCGCCCAGGAAGGAATGCACCAGAGCGTCCTGCCCGGTCAGATACAGATTCGCGATGCGCTCGATGCCGCGGGACTGCAGCTTGCCGAGCAGACCCGAGGTGATGATGACGTTGCCACCCGCACGCACCTGGCTCTCGATCAGGTCCACGATCCTCGGATCGGCGGCCGCGTCCTGAGTCAAAAGGACGGTATGCGCATGGCTCGGATAGTGCGGCTGCAGATCGATGGGTATGCCCACCATGCCCAGGAAACTGGGCAGGAAATCCTCCCCCAGCGAACCGAAGGGCCGGTACACCGCGACCCCCAGCGGCTTGCCCAGCTGCCCGATCACGCGGTCCACATGCTGCAGGGCGGCCCCGGCAGGCACCGCATAGGTCGGTGCCGCAGCGCCAGTGCCGGCGGCCGCATAGTAGCTGCTGAGCATGGCGTCGTAGCTGAAGCTGGTCGCCTCCCCGCCCTGCCAGGGGCCACGCAGCGCGGGGCTGAAGGCACCCAGCAGCTGACGGTAGTCAAAGAGCGTGATCTCCGGGGCCTTGGCGAATAAGGTCACCCAAAGCTGTTCGGCGTAATTGTCGAGGCTGCGAACGCCGGGCGGATCCACCCAGCCGCCGTGATCGAACCCGGGGCGCAGGTTGTCGAAATAACGGAAAATGGAATAGCCGTTGTACGCCTGCAGATGCTGCGCGCTTGAGATCGGATCACGGGTCTCGGTGCCGGTGTACACCCCGTCATATAGATAGGGCTCCTGTTCCAGGTCAAAGCCCATGTCCTGAAAGTGCTGGTACCAGTTCGGAAACTTGATGACCACGCGCACCCGGGGATTGACGCTGCGGGCCGCGCCGATGACCAGATCGCGGGCAACTTCGCGCATGCGCTCGATGCGGTACTGGGCCCAGCTGCGCGCGCCCCTGGCCCGGATCTCCTCCTCCGACTTGCAGCTGGTGAAGAAGAAATCATCCAGGATGATGTCATCGAAATGCCGGGCAGTTTCCTCGGCCACATGCCTGACCCAGGCACGGTCCTGGGCATTGGCATAGCAGAAAGTCTCGAAGCGATTGCTCTCGTTGCGCGTCCAGGTGATGCCGCCGAAGGTCTGCACGCCGCGCGCGGCAAAAAATGCCTTGGCCTTCTCCAGGGTCGCCCCATCCACCAGCAACCCGTCGCGGTGGCTTTCCACGTAGACCTTGTTGACCTTGACGGCGCGTGAAATGACATCCCAGGACTGCTGCAGCCACTGGGCATCCTTCATCTTGTCGACCTCCTGCGCGCGCGCATACACCGCAACACTGATGTTCCGGTAGTGCTCGGGCGGCGCGGCCGCTGGCGCAGGAGCCTGCGCCAGCGCCTGACTCGCCACCAGCGCCGCGAGCGCGCCCGCCAGGAATGCCAGTGCTGTATTGCGCATGCCCTTACCAGCCGGAGGCAGAGTTATAGGGCGCCACGAAGCCCATGGCCTCGATCTGGTGGATCTTGCCCCCACTGATCTTGAAGATATGCGCCGCCGGCAGATCGAAAGGCGGGTTATTGACCTCGCGCTGGCTTACGCCGGGCACGCCTTTGATGGGGAACAGATGGTTCTTCATGCTGTGATGGAAGTGCGACAGACCGAAGGCCAGGCCGGTCACCGGATCCACGGCCAGCACGCGGATGTTATCGATGTTGTCGATGTAGGCCATCATGCCGGTGCTGAACTGGCGCGTGCAGTCCATGGCGCTGTAGTTGGGCTTGGGCGTCTGCGCGGTCACCGGCGCGCGGCTGCCGCTGGACTCCCGGCCGTTCTCGTGGCGTTCGCAGTCGCGGGCCATCGGCGCCAGTTCCCCGTCGTTGAAATCCAGGGCGTCGTAGTAGGAATAGGCGATGCCCTTGATCTCATAGCGCGGCATGCGCATGTGCTCGGGAACGACCTTGGCGAACACCGTGCGGGGCACCTGCAGGTTGGCCAGGCTCTGCGCGTTGAGGTCACGGGCGATGACATGCTCGGCCTGGATGACCTGCCCTGCGAACACCTGCAGTCGCAGGGCGAGCAGAATGGGCTTGCCGCCTTCCTGCATCACGCCCATGAAGCCGACCTGCCCGGAAACCGGATCCGGCACGTACAGCTTGAAGGTGGTGGGTAGCGCGGAGGCGGTCTTCCACAAGCCCTCGCCGATCTTGGTGGCCTTGATGTTCTCGACGAAACGGGCATCGGCAGCGAAGGCGATCCTGCCCGGATCGTGGGCCACCAGCGCGGCCAGGTAGTCATCGACCAGGTGCTCGTAGCAGATGCGGGTCCTGCAGGCGATCTGGCCCTTGTTTTGGTTTTGGTCCTGGTTCTGGCCTTGGGCCTGCGCCAGTGCCGGGCCGAGCGCCGCGGCGGCGATCAGCAGCCCCACCAGCCGGTAGTTCTTGTGCATCAGACATTCCTCGAATTTCACTTCAAATACCGAATGCGGCTGGCGCGCGCGAAATGCTCGCCACGCAACAGTCATCCGCCTGAAGAGACCCCCTCTTCAATTCGATGCGCGCTTCAGTCCAGTCCGGGTCGCTCGATGAGCTCGATTTTGTAACCGTCCGGATCCTGCACGAAGGCGATGACGGTGGTACCGCCCTTGACCGGTCCGGGCTCGCGCGTGATGGTGCCGCCGGCGGCGCGGATGCGCTCGCAGGTATCGGCGACGTTCTTCACCCCGATGGCGAAGTGGCCGAAGGCCGTGCCCGGTTCATAGGCCTGGACGCCGTAGTTGTAGGTGAGCTCGATCTCCGCGGAGCCATCCGCATTACCGGCGCCGTAGCCGACGAACGCCAGCTTGTAGTTATGCGCGGGCACATCGGTGGTGCGCAGCAGTTTCATGCCCAGGACATTGGTGTAGTAGTCGATGGACCTGGCCAGGTCACCCACACGCACCATGGTATGCAGCAGCTTCATCGACCCCCCCGAATGTGCACCCAAGCGTTATACCGCAGGCCACGCCCCAAGCGCTATTGATAGCCGAACAGACCCCGGGTCTTGATGGCATGGGCGACTTCCGGGGGCACCATGGATTCCCATTCGGTGTTGCCGGAGTTGATCTTGCGCAGCACGTCCGGGGAGTAGATGCTCAGGTAAGTGTGATTGGCGTCCTGCAGCTGCACGATGCAGCGTCGCGACAGCAGGTAACCGTACAGCTGGCGCAGCGACTCGCCGACATCCACATCATTCACCGTCACCAGCTTGCCGCTCTTCTGGTCCATGTAGGGATAGATGTACAGCCGCAGGTTGTTGCGGAACAGGCGCCCGAAGCTCTCCAGGATGCCGCCGTCCAGTCGCGAGTAGTAGCTCTCGTCGAATATGGCCTCGAGGTTCATCGCCCCCATCGCCAGCCCGACCCGCCGTGAGGTGTAGCGGAACAGGTAGGCCGCCAGCCGATAATATTCGGCGAAGTCCGAGATCATCACCGTATGGCCGGTGGCGGCCAGGACTTCGGCGCGGCTGATGAAGTCCTGCAGATCCACCGTGCCGTCGTTGGTGAGGCTGCTCATGGTGATTTCCATGATCGAGATGGTCTCCCCGGGCCGCACATCGTCGCCCTCGGCCTCGAATGCCTTGAGCGCCGAACGCGCCAGATCCAGGTTCACGTAGGTCACCGGGCGGAACCGCCCGCGCTCGACCAGCACCGGTTTCTTGTGCAGCACCTCGGAGGGCTGCAGCACCTTGCCGTCGCAGGAGAACATGGCCGCCCCGGTCAGATGCAGCTGCACCAGGCGCAGGCTCATGACGCGGTTGTCGACCCGGCTGAACTCCGGGCCGGAGAACTCGATGAGATCGATTTCGATCCGATCGGTGCTCAGGCCATCGAGCAAGGATTCGACCAGCCGGTCAGGATCCTGGCTGAAATACTGCGAACCATAGATCAGGTTCAGACCCACGATCCCCAGCGCCTCCTGCTGCAGGGAATTCTCCACGTCCAGCATGCGCACATGGATGATGATCTGGCTGCTGTCGGACAGCGGTCGCGGCTGGAACTTGATGCCCAGCCAGCCATGGCATTCGTTGTTGCCGCGGAAGCTACGCGCCGACACGGTGTCGGCGAAGGTGAAGAACGCCGTGGTCTTGCCGCGGCCATCCATCAGTCGTTCGATGTTCAGGCGCTGTTCGTAGTCGAGCATGGACTGTAGGCGCTCGCGGCATACGTAGCGCGCACAGGGCCCGTAGATGGCATCCGACACCTTCATGTCGTAGGCCGAGATGCTCTTGGAGATGGTGCCGGCCGCGCCGCCGGCGCGGAAGAACCAGCGCACCACCTCCTGGCCAGCGCCGATCTCTGCAAAACTGCCGTAGGAGCTGGGGTCCAGGTTGACCTTCAGCGCCTTCTCGCGCGGTGTTACCGGGTGATCGTCCACTGAGCTCCCGTTCGGGGTCACGCCATTCACGTCGAATTCCTCCTGACTCACCCGCCCCCCAACAGGTACCGCTAGGATAGCCGAGAGCTTGGCGCATGAGATTTCCAAACCGCTACAACGTGAGGTGCGCCACGTCTGCTGGCGCTACTGCGGGGCCTGCGAGGGACCCTTGACAGGATCTTGGCAGCTGCGACTTTATCATTAAATATCAATTAGTTGCCTCAGCAATACCCAGTCCCTTCCGGGGCGGAGAACGTCCTTCGGCCAGTTGCGGTATATTCGCGCCCACTTCCCAAGGAGTCGCCCATGAATGCCCAGTTGCAGACCTACCCGGCTTCCGAATTCAACCTCCTGATCAATGGCCGACTGGTCGCGGGCGCGTCGACCTTCGACGTGATCAACCCCGCCACCGAGGATCTGCTGGCGGTGTGCCCGCGCGCCGACCTGGGGCAATTGAACCAGGCTGTCGCGGCCGCCAAGGCCGCATTCCCCGCCTGGTCTGCCACGCCCATCGCCGAGCGCCGGCGCCTGTTGCTGAAGCTGGCGGACGCCCTCGCTGCCTCGATGGATGACATCGCCCGCGTCCTGACCCAGGAACAGGGCAAACCGCTGGGCGGCGCCAAATACGAAATCGGTGGCGCCATCCACATGATTCAGACCTTTGCCGCCATGGATCTGCCGCCCAAGGTACTGAAGGAAGCCGATGGCAGCCGCATCGTGCAGCATCACGTGCCGCTGGGTGTCGTCGCCGCCATCACGCCCTGGAACTTCCCGGTCATCCTGCTGACGATCAAGCTGGCCCCGGCACTGCTCGCCGGCAACACGGTGGTGGTGAAGCCCGCCCCGACGACGCCACTGTCCACGCTGCGCCTGGCCGAGTTGTGCGCCAAGATCTTCCCCCCCGGCGTGGTCAACGTCATCACCGATGTCAACGACCTGGGCAATGCGCTGACTTCACACCCGGATGTCGCCAAGGTTGCCTTCACCGGCTCCACCGCCACGGGCAAGAAGGTCATGGCCAGCGTCGCCAGCACCATCAAGCGGCTGACCCTGGAACTGGGCGGCAATGATGCCGCCCTGGTGCTGGATGACCTGGATCCCAAGAAGGCCGCCGCCAGCCTGTTCGCCGGCTCCATGGTCAACAGCGGACAGGTGTGCCTGGCGATCAAGCGCGCATATGTTCCCGATTCCATGTACGACGCGGTGTGCACCGAACTCGCCAAGCTTGCCGATGCCGCCGTGGTGGGTGATGGCATGGATCCGAATACGCAGTACGGTCCGGTGCAGAACGCCACCCAGTTCAAGAAGGTCAACGAGTACATCGAGGACGCCCGTGCTCACGGCAGGATCGTCGCCGGCGGCAAGCCGCACAGCGGTCGCGGCTACTTCGTGCGTCCGACCATCGTGCGTGACATTCCTGACAACACGCGCCTGGTGCAGGAGGAGCAGTTCGGGCCGGTGCTGCCGGTGCTTCGCTACAGCAGCCTGGATGATGCGATTGCCCGCATCAACAGCACCGACTACGGCCTGGGGGGCACCGTCTGGTCCTCGAACGACAAGCGCGCCTATGAGACCGCCTTGCGCATCGACTCGGGCACCGTGTGGGTGAACAAGCACCTGGACCTGCCGGTTGATGTGCCCTTCGGCGGCGCCAAGCAGTCCGGTTTCGGCGCCGAGATGGGTCAGGAAGGTCTGGAAGAGTTCACACAGTCGAAGATCATCAACCAGGCCATCTGAACGTGACCTGATCGTTCATGCCAGGGCGGTGTGCTTGCGGACACCGCCCTGTGCGTTTGCAGAGGATCATGGCGCTGCCCGAGACTCCCGATCACCCGCGTCGACTGCGCCGGACCATTGTGCTGGGAACGCTGTGCGTCGCGGCCAGTGCGCTTGGCATGTTGCTCGCCCGTCCGCTGGCCGCGAGCTTCCACAGCGTCGCGCCCTGGATCCTGCCGGCCCTGGCCGTCGGGGTGTTGGCGATTCTGGTGACCCTCACCCTGCTGGTTCTGCCAAGGCTCGGCAAGCCACGCCCCTGACCTTGGGCCCTTATCGGGCCGGCGCGCCAATCAGATGCGTATCACTGGGCCCCATGCCGGTGATCACGATCACTACGGGGTCATCGCGCGTTTCGGTGTAATGCGCGGTGGCGGCAGGTTCGGTGTAGTAGCTGCCGGGCGGCAGACTCTTCAGCGCCGCCGGATCGCGCTTCTCGCCATATCCCACATACAGCGTGCCGGACACCACGTACACCGTGCGATTGTCGCGATGGGTATGAGGCGGAACGATGGTATGGGCGGGCAATGTGACCTGTACGGTGTAGACGCCGACCTTGCTGGAATCCCCGTTCAGGCTGACCGAAGCCGGACCGGGGCGCGCCGCATTCTTCTGCGCCTGGACCAGGCCCTGAATGTCATCGGGGTTCAGGCGGATCTGCGGCTCGGGGACCTGCGCCTCGGCAATCACCGTGCTGGCCGCGACCGGCTCGATGCGCAGCAGCGCGCCGTCGTCCTCATCGGTCACGGCATAGAGCAGCCCATCGGGTCCCTGGCGCACGTCGCGGAATCGCTGGTGCAGCTCGGTGAACAGGGTCTCGCGACGCAGCTCTTCGAGTTTGGGATTGAAGACCAGGCGTTCCAGTCCGCCGGTGCGCGGAATCTCGCCACGGCGCGCGCTGGTCACGAACACATTGTTCTGCCAGGCCGGAAACTTGTCGCCGGTGTAGAAAGTCAGTCCGCCCGGCGCGATCGAGGGCAGCCACACCACCAGCGGCTGATCGATGCCCTCGGCCACGGGGGACTCCGAAATGCGCGGACCGGCATAGTCACGCCCGAAACTCACCTTCGGCCAGCCATAGTTGTGTCCGGCGAGAATCACATTCAGTTCATCGCCCCCGTTCGGGCCTTCTTCGGCATTCATCACCACACCGCCGGGACTGACGGTCAGGCCGAGGTGATCGCGATGGCCCATGGAGAAAATCTCGGCGCGCGCGCCTGCCGTGCCGACGAAGGGATTGTCCTTCGGGATGCTGCCGTCATCGCGCAGCCGCAGCACCTTGCCGTACACCGTATCCAGCCGCTGCGGGGCATCATCGAAGGGCCCGCCGGTGGTCATGTAGACCATGCCATGGCCGTCAAAGGCCATGCGCGAGCCGCTGGTGCTGCCCGAGCCACCGGCGAACAACTGCTGAACATGGATCAGCGAATGGCCGGACAACTCACCGCGAAACAGCGACACCCGGCTCTCCTGCCGCACCGGCGGTTTGGCATCCGCGGGCGGCGGGTTGCCCGCCTGGTTGAAGGTGAAATACACAAGATGGTTGTGTGCGAAGTCCGGATGCAAGGCGACGTCCTGCAGACCGCCGTTGCGGTAGGGCGGAGGCGGCGGCACACCATCAAGCGGCGTGGGATCAAGCTGGGCCGTGCCAACGGCCGCAGTGTGGATGAGGCGCAGTCCCGCGCCGCGTTCGGACACCAGCGCGTCGCCGCCGGGCAGCAGGGCCACGGCAAAGGGATGGCGCAGGCCATGGACCACCACGACCACTCGAACCTTGTGTTGCTCCGCAGTATCAAAGACGTAGGCCGGCTGGGTCAGCGCAACGGCCTCGATGCCAAGCGGCGCCTGCTGGGCATGAACCGGGTGAAAACACGAGACCAGACTGGCAGCGGCCAGCAACTGCAAACCACGCACCGTCCATGAACGCACGCGCATCTCGCCCTCCCCCATAAACGTCTCGTCCCTGAGGAGTGTACCCCAAGGTCACAGCTGGCCGCGCAGGCCTGCAAATACGCCAAGAGCGGGCTGCAGAAAGCCCACCGGATCCTGGTAGTGCCGGTCGAAGAGATTGTCGACCCGCGCGAACAGTGTCCAGCGCGTCGACAGCGCATAGTTCGCCGCGACATTCACGGTGGTATAGGCCGGTGCCGTGAGACGCGGAATGGAAAAATCGCGATTGCCATCAATCCAGCTGCCGACATACAGCACGGTGGAATCCAGTGACAGCGCATCATTGAGTTGCCATAGCGCATCCGCGGTCGCCTTGTGCTTGGGCCGGCGCAGCAACTCTTCATGCAGTATCTCATCATCCGCCTGGGTGAAGGTGTAGTCGGCACGCAAGTGCAGCGCCCGCACCGGCTGCCAGGCAATGAAGCTTTCCACGCCCTGGGTCAGCGCGCGGCCGACATTCGCGTACGTCGTGCCGGTCACATCTGTTGTGATGAGGTCGCGAATATCGTTGCGGAACCAGGTTGCACCCAGCTGCAGCGTGTGGTCGAACAGCCCCTGCTCGATGCCGAGGTCATACCCGGTGCTGGTCTCCGGCTTCAGGTCGGGGTTGGAAAAGAAGAACGGCGGAAAATTCTGGTACAGCTCCCCCAGCGTCGGCGCCTTGAACCCCGAGCCGGCACTGGCGGAAAAACGCGTATCGGACGCGGCAATCACATACGCCGGCGCGAACCGCCAGGTGAGCTTGGAGCCAAAGCGTTCATTGTCGTCATAGCGCAGGTTCAGCGCCGAGTACAGGCCCGCACCCAGATGCGACTGCAGTTCCACCGCGCCCGCATCGTCCGTGACTTCCGCGCTGATGGGCTCATGGATGGCGTCGCGGTCGTGCTCCGCATCGAGCACCAGGGTTTCATCGGCGGAAAGACGCACCGCCCCCTGCCAGTCGAGCTTCACTCGATCCCCGGTGTTGACCGAGGCGCCCAGATTCGGATCCAGGTTCAAGGTCCAGGCACTGGAATAGGCCACCCCGAGGGTTTCATCCAGCGCGCCGTCAAAGCTGAGCAGGTGTGCGCTCAGGCGCGTGTAGTACTGGGAGGTGTCACTCTTGCTCTGCGCGGCATCCGGGAAGCTGGGGAAGGCGAACGGATTGTCCGCGGTGAAGGCGTAGTGCGCATCCGTGAACCGGCCCACCAGGTTCACATCGAAGCCGGGCATCACGGTGTAGCCCAGTCGGGTCGAGGCGGTGAGGTTGTCGTCGTAGTCGTTGATCCGCGCTTCGCCGGGCAGCAGCAGCTCCAGCGGCGTCACCGGGGTCGATCCGGCATGCAGATGCTCGACATTGGCGGCATATTGAAAATCATCAGTCGAGCCTCCCACCGACAGCGTCTCGTTGTTGGTGTGAAAGGTTCCGCCTTCGACGCTGCCGGAGAGGCGCAAAGGGCCCTTACCGGAGCGGGTGGTGATGCTGATGACGCCGCCGATGGCATCGGAGCCGTACAATCCACTTTGCGGACCGCGCAGGATCTCGATGCGCTCGATGTCCGAGGCCAGCAGCTGCCCGAAATCAAAGCTCGCGCCGGCATTGCTGGGATCGCTCACATCGATCCCATCGATCAGCACCTTGGTGTGATTGGAGTTCGTGCCGCGCATGAATATCGAGGTCTGCCCCCCGGGGCCGCCCTCCTGCACCACATTGAGGCCCGGGACTTCTTTGAGCACATCGGTTACGGTGCGCAGCTGCTGGGCTGCGATGTCCGCCGCGGTGATCACCGTGACACTGCTGCCGACCTGCGCGATGGGCGTGGCGATGCGCGTCGCCGAGACCACTACCGTCGCCAGTGGTCCGTGCCACGGTGCATTTTCATCGCTGAGGTCTGCGTCCGGGTCGGCTGCGAGCGCCGCCTGAGCGAACAAGGTGAGACAGGCCGCTCCGAGCGCCGGAGCCCAAGAAATCCGCTGCATAGCGTTCTCCGCATGTGACGACACAAAATGTCGTCGCAGCGGATTACCCGCAGCTCATGACACACCCCGGCCAAAAGCATGGACGACGGCACAGGGCTGGTCTCCTGACTTCCGGGTCACAGTTCTCGCCCGCCTTCCCGAGCCTTGCAGGTCCAGTGGCAGTTTGGGACGATCACTCGCCGGTCACAGTTGCGGGGGCAGCCGCGGCATTGAACCGCGTTCCCATTCAAAGCCCCTTGCGGGGCACCCTGCGCGTTCACTAACGGCGCGAGTATACACCGGGCTTGCGGCAGCGCTAAGCGCTGCGCAGCAGTTGCAGCAGTTGCGCCTCGCGCTGCGCCGACAGGCCGGCTCGCAAGTTCTGCTGCGCCGCGGGGCGCTGCTTCTGCCACTGCAGCGTGTCGCGGATGGTCTGGTCCAGCGGCCGGAAGCGCAGGCCCTGGCTGACGGCCCGCGCCGGGCTGATCAGTGCCGCGCCGGCTTCCTCGCCCTGCGCCGGGTTCCAGATTGGCAGCGGATTGCCGGGCGGCGCGTCATCGCCGATCACTTTCTGCGCCGTCAGAAACTCAACGCTGGCCCACACGAACTTCGTGTCCGCGCCGCTGATGCGGCGGCTGGCCTCGAGCAGCGAACCCATGGTCACGGCGCGCGGCGGATTGCAGACGTTGAAGCGCCCGGAAAGATGCTTCTCGGCGCAGCGCCGGATGAAGTCGGCCAGATCGCGCACGTCGATGAACTGAATGGGATCCGCGGGGGTGCCCGGCGCAAGCATCTGCCCGCCCCGCGCCACACGCACCGGCCAGTAGGTAAACCGGTCCGAGGTGTCACCGGGCCCTGCGATGTAGGTGGGCCGGATGATGGTGGCATCAGCCTGGTAGGTGTGTTCGACGAGCTGCTCGCACAGTGCCTTCAGTCCGCCGTAATTGCCAGCGCCGAGGTCTTCGGTGTTCGGATCCGCCACTTTCGCCAGCTTGTAGTTCTCATCGACGCCCGGCACCGCAAGATCGGCATAGGCGGAGATGCTGGAAATGAAGATGTAGTGCTTGATGTGGCCCTTGAGCAGTTCAGTCGTCAGTCGCACCTGGCGCAGTGTGAAACCCGAATCATCGATGACGACATCCCAGTCGTGGCCCTTGAGCGCATCCACCTGCCCGTTGCGATCGCCAATGAGCTGGACGACAGCGGCCGGCACCTTGTCCGGATCCTTGCCCCGATTGAAGACCGTCACGCGGTGACCGTGGGCGCGCAGGGCCGCCACGAAGTGCGGTCCGATGAAGCCGGTACCGCCCAGGATCAGCACCCGCAGCGGGTGTGCCGCGGCAGCGGTGCCCGCGCCCGCCAGGGTTGCCAGCATCGAGGCACCGGCCATCATGCTCGCTTCACGTCGGTTCATTTCAGCGCCGCTCCCACGATCTGCTGAGCCTCGGCAAAAATCTGCTGCAGGTGCTCGGGGCCGCGCAGACTCTCCGCGTAGATCTTGTAGATGCTCTCGGTGCCCGAGGGGCGCGCGGCGAACCAGCCGCTGGCAGAGATCACCTTGACGCCACCGATGGCCGCGCCATTGCCCGGGGCCTTGGTCAGCACCGCTTCGATCTTCTCGCCCGCCAGCGTGGCGCTCTTGATCTGCTCGCCGGACAACTTCGACAGCGCCTGGCGTTGCGCGGCATCGGCAGGCGCATCGACTCGCTCGTAGGCCGGATTGCCCAGTTCGCCGGTGAGCGCCGTGTACAGCTGCGCCGGGTCCTTGCCGGCGCGCGCCGTGATTTCACCGGCCAGCAGCGCCGCCGTGATGCCATCCTTGTCCGTGGTCCACACGCTGCCGTCACGGCGCAGCAGCGAAGCACCGGCGCTTTCCTCACACACGAAGCCCAGCGATCCATCCACCAGCCCGTCCACGAACCACTTGAAGCCCACCGGTGTCTCGTAGATCTTGCGGCCCAGCTGCTCGGCGACCTTCTCCAGCATCATGCTGGTGACGACGGTCTTGCCAATGGTCGCCCTGCTGCTCCACTGGGGGCGGTTGGAGAACAGGTAATGCGCCGCCACCGTGAGGTAATGGTTCGGCGGCATGAGGCCCGCGCTGCGCGTCACCACACCATGGCGGTCGTGATCGGTATCGCAGGCAAAAGCGATGTCGAAGCGCTCCTTCAGGGCGATCAGCCGCTGCATGGCATACGGTGAGGAGGGATCCATGCGGATCCTGCCGTCCCAGTCCAGGGTCATGAAGCGGAAGGTGGGATCCACCGCATCATTGGTGATGGTGAGATCCAGTTTGTACTGCTCGGCAATCAGCGGCCAGTAATGCACGCCGGCGCCCCCCAGGGGATCCACGCCCATGTGCACGCCCGAGGCGCGGATGGCGTCCAGGTCGATCACCGCGGCCAGGTCATCCACATAGGCCTTGCGGTAGTCATGCCGATGGGTGCTGTCGAGGCTGCGCGCCTGGTTGAAGGGCATGCGGCGCACGCCGTCCAGCTTCGCACCCAGCAGTTCGTTGGCCTTGTTCTGGATCCACGAGGTGACCGCGGTGTCGGCGGGTCCACCATTGGGTGGGTTGTATTTGAAGCCGCCGCTGTCGGGCGGGTTGTGCGAGGGGGTGATCACGATGCCATCGGCGAGGGCGCTGCTGCGACCGCGGTTGTAGGTCAGGATGGCGTGCGAGATGACCGGCGTGGGGGTGTAGTCGGTGTGTTCATCGGCGATCATCACGGTCACGCCATTGGCCCCCAGTACCTCCAGGGCACTGACGAACGCCGGTTCGGACAATGCGTGGGTGTCCATGCCCAGGAACAGCGGACCGTTGATCCCCTGCTGGCTGCGATACATGACGATGGCCTGGGTGATGGCCAGGATATGCGCCTCATTGAAGGAGCGCTGCAGGGAGCTGCCGCGATGGCCCGAGGTGCCAAAGGCCACCTTCTGGTCTGGCACTGCCGGATCAGGGGCGTCCGAGTAGTAGGTGCAGATCAGCCGCGGCACATTGACCAGCATCGAGGCGGGCGCCGGTTTCCCGGCCAGCGGATTGATCGACATTTACGCGCTCCCCATCATCGCCAATACCTGATATCCGCGCCGGCAATGGCCCCCAGGAGGTTTCACTTGCGCACCCGGGCCCAGGCAGGCGAACATTTGGCCAATTGTCGCATTTGCGGCAGCAGTGCGTGGCTGCGGGTTTGCCTAAATTTGGCATCCGTCTCAGCTTCAGGCCAATCCCACTCCTTATACTGTGACGGAAGCGTGCCGGTAACGGCGGCCCCGGAGCAACGGATTTTTTTATCATGGACAAGAGCTACTTACGGCACGGCATCATCTTAGGGCTTCTGTCCGCGATCGGCCCCTTTGCCATCGACATGTACCTGCCGGCCCTGCCCTCCATCGGCCGCAGCCTGCATGCGGACGCGGCCACGGTGCAGTTGAGCCTGACGGTTTTCTTCATCGCGGTGGGCGCCGGGCAGCTGATCTACGGTCCGCTCTCGGACATGTACGGCCGCAAGCTGCCGCTCTACGCGGGGCTGTCGCTGTTCTGCTGTGGCAGCGTGGCCTGTGCGCTGGCACCCAATGCCGAGTTGTTCCTGCTGGGCCGCTTCGTCCAGGGCCTGGGCGCCTGCGGCGGCATGGTGATCCCACGGGCCGTGGTGCGCGACCTGCATTCAGGGGTGGAGGCGACGCGTCTGATGTCACTGCTGATGCTGGTGTTCAGCATCTCGCCGCTGCTGGCGCCGCTGACCGGCAGCTTCGTGATCCAGATCGTTGGCTGGCGCGGGGTGTTCTGGGTGGTGCTGGGCGCGGCCCTCATCGGCTTCGGCATCCTGACCACCCTCAGGGAGTCGCGTCCCAGGGCAGCCCGCGCGCACAGCAGTCTCACCAGCGCCTTTCACTCCTATCGGCAGCTGTTGCGGGACCGGCACTTCATCGGCACCGTTTTGATCGGCACCTGCGGCATGGCGAGCTTCTTTTTGTACCTGTCGAACTCACCGTACGTGATGATCGAGCACTACCATTTGAGCCCGCGCGGCTTCAGTGTGCTGTTTTCGGTCAACGCGGCTTCGTTCTTTGTCGCTGCCCAGTTCAACAGCACGCTGGCCCGGCGCATCGGCTTGAAATCGCTGGTGCGGCGGGCCTCCACGGGCTTCGCGCTGGCGATGCTGGTGCTGCTGGGCCTGTTCGCCGCCGGTGTCGATCACCTGGTGGTGATGGTGGCATTGCTGTGCAGCGCCTATGCCTGCCTGGGCATGACGGTCCCGACCTCTACGGTGCTGGCGCTGGAGGAACACGGAGCCATCGCCGGCACCGCCTCGTCCCTGATCGGGTTTCTGCAATTTGGCCTAGGGTCAACGGTCATGGCGTTTTCCGGCACCTTCGCCAACGGCCAACCGCTGCCCATGATCGCCGGCATCACCCTGTGCGCGCTGCTGTGCGTGAGCTTCGCGCGCATTACGCTGCGGCGCGGCCCGGATGCCGCCATCGCCGCGGCCTAGGTGAAAAAAGGCAGTGCCGCGATTTCCGCCGGCGGCACGCTCTCCAGTTCAAGTCCGGCGTTGCGCCAGCCGCGCAATCCGTCCTCGATCACGGCCACCTTCAATCCGTGCTTCAGCAGCTCGCGGGCGACCCGCACGCTCGTGGCCTGGCGCTGACAGGTGCAGTACAGGTAGATCTGCCGGTCCTGCGCGAACTGCGTGAGACTGGCACGCAGCGCATTGGGATCGATCCGCTGCGATCCTGGGATGCGTACGGCGCCGGGGTCGAAGTAGCCATGGCTGCGGACATCGAACACCACCGCCTCTCCGGCGCCAAGCTCGCGCGCGACGATCTGCGGCGGCGCGTGCGGCACGCCGCGGCCCAGGCTGCGGGCCTGCAACGTGGTCCACAGCAGCCACAGGGCGTACGCGGTCACCAGTATCAGCACCACCGCGGTGGTGAGGTGGCCGAAGCGCTCGTAGAAGTGGATGAGCGCGGAAACCGCATCGCTGCACAGGTACCCCAGGATGAAGTAGGTCCCGATGTACAGCAGCGATCCGGCCGCATCCAGGCCCAGGAACGGCCACCAGCGCATGTTCATGCTGCCGGCCAGCGGCGGGGCCATGGTGTTGATGCCGGGCAGGAATTTTGCGACCACCAGCAACGAGCGCCCGCGCCGATGAAAGGTATCCGCCGAGGTGACGACGCAGGACTCCGGATTCAGCGAGACCCGGCACAGCGTCCCCAGCAGCCACCATCCGGTCTTGCGGCCCAGCAGGAACATCAGCACATCCCCGGCCAGCATGCCGCCCAGGGCGCCGCCCAGCACACCGATGATCGGCAGGTGGCCTTTGGCGCTTTGCGCCGCGGCCAGAATCAGCGCGACCGCGCACGGCACCGGCAGGCCGATGGCCTGCAGGAACACGAACAGCGACAGCGCCAGGATTCCGTGCTGCGCGAGCTGCATCACTCGTACACGGCTACTTCAGCGCCTTGCTCTTGGTCTCGATGGACTTCAGCAGATTCTTCCACGAGGCATTGAATGACTCGGCGCCCTCGGTCTGCAACTGTGCGGCCAGCGCCGCCACGTCCACGCCGGCCTTGCCGATGGCGGCGAGCGTCTGTTCGCAGTTGCCCCCATCCGGTGCCAGCGCGCCTTTCAGGGCGCCGTGATCGCCGAAGGCGAGCAGCGTCTCCTCGGGCATCGTGTTGACGGTGTTGGGTGCCGCGAGTGCCGTGACGTACATGGTGTCCGGCGCGGACGGGTCCTTGACGCCGGTGCTGGCGAACAGCAGTCGCTGCGCGCGCGCGCCGAGATTCTCCAGGCGCTGCCAACGATCCGAGGCCAGCAACTGCCGATAGGCGCGGTAGGACTGCTGACCCACGGCGATTCCCAGTGTGTTGCGCAGCGCTGCGGGCAACTTCTCCATCGTGGCCTTGTCCCAGCGGCTCACGAACAGCGAGGCCACCGAGCGCACGTCGGGGCTCTGGCCCGCCAGCACGCGACGCTCCAGGCCGCGCAGATAGGCCTCGGCGGCGGCCTGGTACTGCTGGGTCGAAAACAGCAGCGTCACATTGACCGGCACGCCCTGGAAGATCGCCTCTTCAATCGCCGGTATGCCTTCGCGGGTGCCCGGGATCTTGATGAAGAGATTGGGCCGCCCGGCCTTGGCGTGCAGCTTGCGGGCAGCCGCCAGGGTCTGCGCGGTGTCGTAGGCCAGAAGCGGTGAGACTTCCAGCGACACGAAGCCATCGACCGTGGCGGTGCGTTCGTAGACCGGCTTGAACAGGTCGGCGGCGCGGGCCAGATCCGCGATGGCCAGTTCAAAGAACAGATCCTCCACCGACAGACCCTGCCTGGCCAGCGAACTCACGTCCGCATCGTAGGAGGCGCTCTTGCCGATGGCGTGATCAAAGATGGTCGGGTTGGAAGTCAGTCCCGTCACCGACAATCCCGAGCTGATATACCGCGCCAGCGTGCCGTTGTTCAGCAGGTCGCGGGTGATGTTGTCCAGCCACAGGCTCTGTCCCAGCTCGTTGAGCTTGCGCGGCGCGTCCGAGCGCGCGTTTTCGGTCGCCATAGTGATCACTCCGTTGGATGTTCCGATTCGATTCTGCCTAGTGCTGCCAGAGAATATGATTCGCCTCCAGCGGCACCGCGACGCCTGCCAGGCGTGGCACCACCCGCGCAGTGTAGTCGCCTGCCGGGCGGTTCGCCGGCACGGCCACGCGGTACAGCCCCCAGCCGGCTCCGCCGCCGCCCGTGGCCGGCGCGCTCTGCAGCGTCATGTCATACACCTGCGGCCCGGCGCCGTCGATACCGTCCGCGTACAGCTGCACCGCCACGTCCTGTGGTGCGATCGCCCCCAGGTACAACTGGACATCGAACTGAAAGCCGCTGGCCGTAGTGGCCACGCTCAGATTCTGGAAGCGCAGCTGCGGCCAGGCCGCATCCAGCCGCTGGTGCCAGCTCACCAGCTGCCGGCCCGCATCGGCCTTGGCTGGGCCCTGCTCCAAACCCTTGCCGCCCGGGCCGCCGCGGCGCCGCAGCCACTCGTGGGCCGCGGGCAGATAGTAATGCTGGGTGTAGTCATGCACCGCGCGGCTGCTTGAGAACTGTGGCGTAAGGGTCGCCATGCTCTGGCGCATGCGGGCGATCCAGGCGGTGGGAATTCCGGCGGCATCGCGTGTATAGAACTGCGGCACCACTTCGCGCTCCAGCACTTCAAACAGCGCAGCGGTATCCCGATCGTCCCAGACGCCCTCATCGCCGTGGGTCTGCGCATCGCCGATCGCCCAGCCCAGGTCCGGCTGATAGGCCTCGGCCCACCAGCCGTCCAGCTGTGACAGATTGATGCCGCCGTTCACCAGCACCTTCATGCCGCTGGTGCCGCAGGCTTCCCAGGGACGGCGCGGTGTATTGATCCATACGTCCACGCCATGCACCAGCAGCTGTGCCACGGCCATGTCGTAGTCAGCCAGGAAAATCACATGATTGCGCGCATCGGTGCCGCGGATGAACTGCAGCCACTGCCTGATCAGGGCCTGACCGGGCTCATCGGCCGGATGCGCCTTGCCGGCGATGATGAGCTGTACCGGATATTCGGCATGCGACAGCAGGCGCAGCAGCCGCGCCGTGTCCCGCAGCAGCAGATTCGGCCGTTTGTAGGTGGCGAAGCGTCGCGCAAACCCCAGGGTCAGCACCTTCGGGTCGAGCAGCTGCCGGGCGGCGTCGCAGGCTTCCTGGCTTTCGCCCGAAACCATCAGCATCCGCGCCAGCCGCGCGCGTGCGGCGCTGATGAGCGCGGCCCGCGACTCGTTGCGGAAGCGCCAAAGATCCGCATCGCTGAGGCGGCGTATGCCCACGGCCGCCGCACCGTCAGGTGACTGCCAGCAATCGGCCGTGCAGGCGCCGCTCCACAGCGCCTCGGCCTGTTCCGAGTCCCAGGTGGGCACGTGCACCCCGTTGGTGACATGCCCCACAGGCACTTCCTGCTCCGGCCAGCGCGGGAACAGATTGCTGAAGATCTGGCGGCTCACCTGGCCATGCAGACGGCTGACACCGCTGACCGCGCCGCTGCCGCGGATCGCGAGGTAGGCCATGTTGAAGCTCTCGGACCAGTCCTGCTCATTGGCCCGACCCAGGGCCAGCAGTTGCTCGGTGCTGATACCCAATCCGCTCTTGGCATAGGCGCCCAGGTACTGCTCGATGAGCTCGGGTGCGAAGCGGTCGAAGCCGGCCGCGACCGCGGTGTGCGTCGTGAACAGGTTGCCCGCGCGGGTGGTGGCGAGGGCCGCGGCGAAATCCTGGCCGGAGGCCTGCATGTGCGCGCGGGCCCGCTCCAGCACGGCGAAGGCGGCGTGACCCTCGTTCAGATGGCATACCTGAGGCTCGATGCCCAGGGCCGCAAGCAGCCGCCAGCCGCCGATGCCCAGGATCAGCTCCTGACGCAGACGCAATTCCGGGCCGCCGCCATACAGTTCGCTGGTGATGCCGCGCCAGGCCGGAAAGTTCGCCGCATCATTGCTGTCGAGCAACAGCAGGCGGGTGCGCCCGACCCGCGCCTGCCAGGTGCGCAGCCACACCGGAAAACCGGGCAGATCGACCTTCAGCCGTAACCAATCACCCTCTGCGGTCCGCAGCGGCGTGATCGGCAACTGATCCGGAGCGTTGTAGGGATACAGCGCCTGCTGTCCGCCGGCGCGGTCGATGACCTGGCGGAAGTAACCCTGGCTGTAGAGCAAGCCCACGCCGACCACCGGCACACCCAGGTCACTGGCCGACTTGAGCTGGTCGCCCGCCACATTGCCAAGGCCGCCCGAATAAATGGGCAGCGCCTCGCTCAACATGAATTCCATGCTGAAATAGGCGATCTGGGTGAGGACGCTACCCGGATGGTTAACGTCGAACCAGGCCGGCGCATCCAGTGAGGCGCGGCGTGCGGCCGCCACCCGCTCCACGGTAGCGCGAAACCGCGGATCCGCCAGCGCCTGACGGATCTTGGCCGCCGACACCGTCTGCAGCACCGTCCAGGGATTGGCCGTGAACTCCCACAACGGTTCATCCAGCTGCCGCCACAGTTGCTCTGCTCCATGGTCCCAGGCCGTGCGCAGATCCAGCGCCAGCTCGGTCAGGGTGTTCAGGCCTTCATCAGGATTCATAATGGGCGCCATCCGCGGTTGGGACCGACTAGTCTACGCGTCGTCATTACAGCGCAATGTCATCCTTGGGCTGAAACAGCGCAGGTTTGCTACACCTTCGCCGGACGCTTAGGCGCGGTGTACCATTCCAAAAGGTAACCCCAGGATCATGGTATGCACCCAAGACTCGACGCCGCGGCGCTGGACACTCTGTTTCGCACCGCCCGCACCCGCAACGGCTGGAGCTCGCAGCCCGTCAGCGAGGATCAGGTCCGGGAGCTGTATGAGCTGCTCAAATGGGGCCCGACCTCGGGTAATGGCAGTCCGGCGCGCTTCGTTTGGGTGCGTTCCGAGGAGGGTAAGAGCAAGCTGGCGGCGCTGGCCTCCGAGGCCAACCGCCCCAAGATTCTGGCCGCTCCGCTCACCGTCATCATTGGTTACGATCTTGACTTCGGCGAGCAGATGCCCAAGTTGTTTCCGGCACGCGGCGAGGCCATGAAGGCCATGTTCGCGAACTCCCCGGTCATCGCCGAAACCACCGCCTTCCGCAACAGCAGCCTGCAGGGGGCTTACCTCATCCTGGCGGCGCGTGCCCTGGGGCTGGACTGCGGTCCGATGTCCGGCTTCGATAACGCCGGTGTGGATCGGGAGTTCTTCGGCAACTCGCGCCTGCGCTCCAATTTCATCTGCAGCCTCGGGTACGGCACGGATGAGAAGCTCTTTGCGCGCAATCCGCGCCTGACTTTCGAAGAGGCCGGCCGGTTCGCCTGAACCGCCGGGATTGATCATGAGTTCACTTTCATTGCGCGATCAGTTGTTGCAGGCCGGGCTCGTCAGTGAGCAACAGGTCAAGGAAGCCGAGCGCCAGGCGCAACGCAAGCAATACCAGGGCCAGAAACAGCAGCCGCGCGCCCAGCGCAACGGCCCCTCGCCCCAGGAAATCGCGGCCCAGAAGCAGGCCGAGGCCAAGGCCGCCCGTGACCAGGAACTGAACCGCAAGCAGCAGGAAAAGGCCCAGCGCAAGGCGCTTTACGCCCAGATCCGCGAGCTGGTGAGCCAGAACCGGATCGCGCGGCCTGATGTCGAGGAGACCTACAACTTCATCGACGGCGGCAAGGTGCGCCGAATCCGCGCCGACGCGGCGTTGCGCGAGCGCGTGACGCGCGGTGAGGTGGTGCTGGTGCGCTGCGAGGGCCGCTATGAACTGGTACCTCCGGATATCGCGCAGAAGATCCGCGAACGCGATCCGCGGGCCGTGGTCGCCCAGGGCCAGACGAGCCCGGCGGCCGACACAGTGGACGAGGCCTACAAGGATTTCGTGGTGCCCGATGATCTGATCTGGTAGGCGTCGCGCCTCACTCGGGCTTGCCCGAGGGCATGACAAAGGCCGACCCGGATGCGGCACTGCCGGACCAGCGCTGGGTGATGATCTTGGTGCGGGTGAAGAAGCGGATGCTGTCCGTGCCGTACTGATTCAGATCGCCGAAAGCCGAACGCTTCCAGCCACCGAAGCCATGATGTGCAACCGGCACCGGAATCGGCACGTTGATGCCGACCATTCCCACCTCAACCTGCTCGGCGAAGCGCCGTGCCGCCTCCCCCGAGCGCGTGAACAGTGCCACGCCGTTGCCGTACGGGTGGCCCGAGACCAGGGCGATGGCCTGCTCCAGGGTGTCCACGCGCAGCATCTGCAGCACCGGCCCGAAGATCTCCTCCTGGTAGCTGCGCATGTGGGCACCCACCTGATCAAACAGCGTCGGTCCGAGGAAAAATCCGCCCGCGTGTCCCGCCACTGTCAGTCCGCGTCCATCGACGACCAGTTCCGCCCCTTCGGCCACCGCCAGCGCAATGTACTGCTCGACGCGCTGCTTGTGGGCCGCCGTGACCAGCGGCCCGTAGTCGGCATCCGGATCATCCGGCGCGCCCACACGCAGTGCCGCCAGCGCAACCTTCAGGCGCTGCCGCAGCGCGACGGCGGTGTCCTCACCGATCGCGACAATCACCGGCAGCGCCATGCAGCGCTCGCCGGCGGAGCCGAACGCGGCCCCGACGATGGCCGCCACGGCCTGGTCCAGGTCCGCATCCGGGAGCACCAGGCCGTGGTTCTTGGCACCGCCCATGGCCTGGACACGCTTGCCGGCCGCCGCCGCCGTGGCGTAGATGTGCTGGGCGACCGCGGAGGAGCCGACGAAACTCACGGCCTTGATGGCAGGCTCGGCGAGGATGGCTTCGACCATTTCCCGATCGCCGTGAACGACATTCAGGATGCCCTCGGGCGCACCGGCCTCCTGCAGCAGCACCGCCAGTTCCACGGCCACCGAGGGCGTGCGCTCTGAGGGTTTGAGGATGAAGGCGTTGCCGGCGGCGATGGCGGGTCCGAGCATCCACAGCGGGATCATGGCCGGGAAGTTGAACGGCGTGATACCCGCGACCACACCCAAGGGCTGACGCAGCGACCAAACGTCAATGTCGGGCCCCACGCCCTGGGAGAATTCGCCCTTGAGTAATTGCGGCGCGCCACAAACAAAATCAATGACTTCCAGCCCCCGCTGCAGCTCGCCACGGGCATCGGCGAGGACCTTGCCGTGCTCGGCGGCCAGGAGCGTCGCGAGTCTCTCCAGGTGCCGCTCGAGCAGCGCCTTGAAGCGAAACAGCACCTGGGTGCGCCGGTGGGCACTGGCGCTGGCCCAGCCCGGCTGCGCCCCAAGCGCGGCCTGGACGGCCGCCGCCAGCTCCGGGGCAGCGCCCAGCGGCACATGGGCCTGGACCTGGCCGCTGGCCGGATCAAAGACCTCGCCCCGGCGGGGGCTGCTGCCGGGGCTTGGGCGACCCCCGATGTAATGAAATACCTCGCGCATCGGTCTGCAGATATACACCAAGGAGAACGACCATGTCCTTCAGAGCCCTGATCACGGCCTTCGGGCTGATGCTTTGCATAGGGGGCAGCGCGGCGGTATTGGCCCAGGCGCCGGCCTCCTCCGCGCCCCCCAATCCCTTTGCCGGCCTCATCCGCTTCAACGGTACGGTCACCAGCGCCGGCGCGGCGGGCTTTGTGATCCATTCAGACCAGGGCAGCGATGTGAAGCTGACCTTTGCCGACAAGCCCAACATCATGGTCAGCGCCAAGGGCACCGTCACGGACCTGGGTGCGGGCAAGTTCGTGGGCTGTACCGCCGTGAAGCGCGCCGACCATCTGCTGCATGCCACCGAGTGCCATATCTTCCCCGAGAGCATGCGTGGCATGGGCGAAGGCCACAACCCCATGGGTCCGCCCAACACCACCATGACCAATGGCAATGTGTCCGCGCTGACCAATGGTCAGGTGGCCGCAAACTCCGGCGGCGCCAGCTCCGTCATCACCGTCACCTACAAGGGCGGGCAGCAGAGCATCCATGTGGGGGCGGATACGGACATCACCAAAATCGACGCCGGGACACCGGCCATGGTGAAACCGGGCGCGAAGGTGATGGGTGCCGCCAAACCGGCCGCCGATGGCAGTGCGCAGGTGGTTTTCCTGAGCCTCAGCGGCTGACAAGCCCGGGCCACACGGCCCCCGGATCCCCTTCAACCTCGATGACTTCCCAGCGCGCCGGGGCGCCGGGAAGTTCGAATCGTTCAGCCACCCGCCAGGGATGAGTCGAGGCCAGAATCACCGGAGCGGACCCGGAGCCGCCCGCGCCCAGTGTGATCTCACAATCCAGCAGCGCGCGCGCCTCGGCCAAGGAGGAGGCTCCGGCCACGCATTCGGCCAGCGACCGTGCGTCGGGCAGCGCAATCGCACGGTCGCGCGCGAACATGAACACCGTCCCCACCTGCACCAGCAGCGCGGCAGCGCCGGTTTGGGTGTCACACAGCCGCACACCGGCCCGCGGACGCGTCACCACGCTCGGATCACGCCGCCAGTGTTCGACATAGGGCACATCCCGTCCGGCTTCGATGAGCACGTCTTCTTCCCACCACAGCCGCCCGGCATCGGTGCCGGCCCGGGGCTGGAAGTCAATCAATCGCCGCCACTCGAAGCACTCGCCGTCAAATTCGAGCCGGCCGGCGAATCCGCTCTGCAGCGCCAGCGCCGCGCAGTCCTCGAAGCTCAGGTCATTCAGGCAGCGCAGGTGCAGAAAATCCGGCAGCTCGGCGGACTGACGCAGGTCCACGAACAGCGTCGGGCCTTGCAGCCAGCGCACCTGAGTGGTCGTGTCGCGCGTGCCGTCGGCATGGATGATGAGCGTCCGGCGCCACATGCCGGGCATTTCGCACAGCGGCGGGGCCAGGTGTCGCATGCAATAATCTGCCCCGTGACCTTTTCCATCGTTGCCCGCTCTGATGATGCCCGGATGTTCGGCATCGCCATCGCCTCCGCATCGCCGGCGGTGGCCGCGCATTGCAGTCACGCCCGGGCCGGCATCGGCGCCGTCGCCACGCAGAATATCACTGACCCGATTCTTGGACCGCGCATGCTGGACGGCCTGCGCTGCGGCGCCAGCGCCGCCGAGGCCATCGCCGGCGTTCTGGACTCCACCGACCATGGCGCCTATCGGCAGCTGCTGGCCATCGGTCCGGTGGGTGCCCCGGCGCATCATTGTGGCGCGCATGCCTCGAGATTCAGCGCCAGTGCGGCGGGTCAGCATGCCATGGCGGCAGGCTCGGCCCTCGCCAATCGCCAGGTTCCCGCGGCGATGATTGCCGCATTCGAGGCCAGCGGCGGTCATTTTGCCGATCGTCTGCTGGCGGGGCTGCAGGCGGGCGCGGCCGCCGGCGGGGCGCCCACCGCGCTGCATTCCTCAGGCCTGCTGGTGGTTCGCGAGGTGCCCTGGCCCATCATCGATCTGCGCGTTGACTGGAGCGATGCCGATCCCATCGCCGCGCTGAGCCTGCTCTGGCAGCTGTATGCGCCCCAGGTCGAGGAGTTCGTGCGCACCGCACTTCAGCCCGATCAGGCTGCCGCAACCGGCGTCCCGGGCTCATAAATCACGAAGCGCTTGCGGGTGGGTTCCACCACCTCCCAGGTGCCGCTGAACCCGGCGGGAATCACGAACTCCGCGCCGGCGCGCACGGTCACGGCCGTACCGGCCTGGTCGGTGATGATGCTCACGCCCTCCAGCACCTGGCAGTATTCCTCTTCGGTGTAGAGAATCTTCCAGCGACCGCGCTCGCTGTGCCAGAGCCCGGCACAGAAACGGCCCGTGGGATCGGTGTAATGCACCCAGGCGGTCTGTCGGGGATTGCCCTGCAGCAGCTTCTCGGGCGGCAGGAAATATTCCTCCCCTGCGCCCGGAGCGTCCGGAAACCTCTGCACGCACACAGCAGCCACGCCGCGGACTTCAGTATTCCCTGAACTGATCCAGCTTGGCCTGTGGACTGGGCAGATGCCGCCCACTGACCCAGTCGGGTCGCATGCCGTAGGGCACTGACAACAGTACCGCTTCGACCTGACTGATCTTGCCGGCGGCGTTGATCTCAAACAGTTCCTGGATCATCCAGGTCCAAGGCCCCGTGTTCTTGACCTTGAACTGCCTGCCATCCTTGAGCTGGTAGCTGCGTACGGTCGCATCGTGATCGAAGAACACCCCGGCATAGACCAGCCCGCGCTCGGTATCCACGGCCAGGATGCGACGATTGCGCAAGCGGGTGTCCTCCCGGTAAAAGCCCAGGCCGAAGGCCTGCGCACAGGGCAGGCTGGCGGCGCCGGGCGGCGCGCCCTTGGCCACCGGCACATTGGTGGTCGGCGTCTCATTCTCCAAACGCTGGCAGTCCTCGGCAAAGGCCGGTGGCTTGTCACCATGATTGCCTTCCAGACCGGTGAAGTAGCCATTGACGATGTCGCCCAGCTGCGCCGCGCTCAGGCGCGAGGCGATCGGCACCGGGGTCAGGAAGGCCTTGCGCGGTTCACCATCGATGCTCGGGTCCTTGGGCGCCCCGAAGGCCGACCCGCCGGTGGTGCTGCTGAGCCGCGCAACCACGGATTCCATTTCCGTAATCTGATGGTTCAAGACCCGCAGGCGCGTGCCGATCAGCACCGGTGCGCCGTTCTCCAGGCCTTTGGCGAAGAACCCGATGGAGTGCCCCTCCGGGTCGGCCACCGTCAGTCGATAGCTGCCGAGCTTATCGAGCGTGCGCCATAGCCCATCCGGCAGGTGCAAAGTGACGCCGTTCTCGGTGTAGCGGGAATTCAACGACAGGGGCGCGCGCGTCGGATCGTGCGCCAGCATCGCGTTGAGGTAGCGCTCGGCCAGCTCGCGCAGACAGGCGCGGTCACAGGGCGAACGGTCAAAGCCAGCCGGTGCGGAACTGGTGGCGGCGCCCGCCGCCAGGCCCGGCAACAGGATGGCTGCCGCAATCAGCAAACCGGCCGCACCGCGTGCGGCCACACTCTTGATACTGTCCATACGCCCCTCTTTGTTTCGCAATGCACCGGCCAGTGCGTGCCGGGCATTCTAGCCGCTGTTGCGCAGCGCGGTGGCCACGGCATTGATGGACAGCTGGATGCCCTCGCGCACCCGGGCGTCGCTCTCGCCGGCCCTGTGGCGCTTCAGCAACTCCACCTGCAGCAGGTTCAGGGGCTCGATGTAGGGCAGGCGCAGCCGGATCGAGGCATCCAGCGCCGGATGCTTCTCCAGCAGTCGGGTCTGCCCGGTGATGTCCAGCAGGGTCTCCTGCGCCGTCCTCCAGGCGGTCTCGATGCGGCTGAAGAGCGTGTCCGCCAGGGCTCGATCCTCGACCAGCGTGCTGTAGCGGCGGGCGATCGACATATCCGACTTGGCGAGCACCATTTCCATGTTATCGAGCGTGGACTGGAAGAACGGCCAGCTCGCCGCCATCTCGCGCAGCAGGCCGCGATCGTGGAAGGCGGCCAGCGCCTGCCCGGCGCCGAACCAGCCGGGCAACATGACCCGTGCCTGCGCCCAACTGAACACCCAGGGAATGGCGCGCAGATCCTCGATGCGATCCGACTTGGTACGGGATGCCGGGCGTGATCCGATCTTCAGTTCGGCAATCTCGCCAAGCGGGGTCATCTGCCGGAAGAAGGTCTTGAAGCCTTCGGTCTCATAGACCAAGCCCCGGTAGGCGCTGAAAGCCGTCGCCGAGATCTCGTCCATGGCGGCGGCGAAGCGCGCCAGCGTTTTCTCCTCGGACACCGAGGTCGGCTCCAGCGAGGCGAGCAGCGTCGCCGCCGTGATGGCCTCGAGATTCGCCGCCGCGCTCTCCGGCGTGCCGTACTTGGCGGCGATGACCTCACCCTGCTCGGTGATGCGGATGCGTCCCTGTACGGTTCCCTGCGGCTGGGCGCGGATCGCGCCGAAGGAGGAGCCGCCGCCGCGGCCCACGGCGCCGCCGCGTCCGTGGAAGATCTGCATGCGGATCTGCGCGGCCTCGAACACCCGCGACAAGGCCCGCGTCGCACGGTTCAGACTCCACACCGAGGTCAGATAGCCGCCGTCCTTGTTGGAATCGGAGTAACCGACCATCACTTCCTGGTAGCCGCGGCGCCGGGCGGCCTTGTGGATTTCAGGCAGGCTGAACCAGGCGCGCATCACTTCGGGCGCCTGCTGCAAATCGCCGATGGTCTCAAACAGCGGCACGACCATGATCGGCGCCGCGGCCGGATCGGCCGGCCGGTACAGCCCGGCCTCCTTGAGCATCAGGTTCACCTCCAGCATGTCCGATACGCTTTCACATTTAGATATGTTGTAGGTGGTGATGCAGCCGACGCCGAAGCGCGCCTGCGCCTGCGCCGCTGCACGCACGATGGCCAGTTCGGATTGGGTCTCCTCGGTGTACTGGGAGTACGGGCTCCACAGCAGTCGTTCACTGCCGAGCTCCCGGCGCAGCAGAGCCACGCGCGCGGCCTCATCCAGCTCCGCGTAGCGGGCCTCGACGCCAGCGACAGCCAGCAGATCGGCGACCACGCGCGCGTGGACATCGGAGTTCTGCCGCAGGTCAAGCGTCGCCAGGTGAAAGCCGAAGCTGTCGACGGCGCGGATCAGACGCCCAAGGGCCCCGCCGGTGGCCAGCAGGCCTGCACCGCTTTGGGCCAGCGAATGGGCGATGGCGACCAGATCGGTGCGCAACTCCTCGGGGCTGCCATAGGCGGCCCCCGGCACCGTCGCGCGCCGTGCCGGCGGGCGGCCCGTGATCTGCTCATAGGTCGCAGCGAGCCTGGCATAGCAGCCGGTGAGCGCACGCCGATACGGTTCATCCTTGCGCGCCGGACTGGTGTCGCCGCTGGCATCGGCCAGCGCCATCAACTGCGCCGTCGGCCGCGCCAGCTCACTGGAGATGGAAAGTTCGGCCCCGAGCCCATTGAGCTGCTGCAGGTAGTTGTCCAGTACCGCCGCGGCCGAGCGGCCCAGCGCGTAATCCAGCGTCGCCGCATTCACATTCGGGTTGCCATCGCGGTCCCCGCCAATCCAGCTGCCGAGCCGCAGAAAACTGCGCGGTCGCTGCGGCAGCTTGCGCTCCCAGCGGGCATACAGCATGGGCAGAACGGGCAGGAAGATGTCGCGCAGATAGGCGAGCGCGATCTCGACTTCGTCCGCGACGATGATGCGCTCGCGGCGCAGGGGCCGCGTCTGCCACAGCAGCGCAATCTGTCGCAGCAGCGCCTGCTCGATTTCATCACCCCCGGCGGCCTGCGACACACCCTGGTCACGCAGACGCATGAGTTCGGCGATGCGGTTGCGGTGATCGATCATGCTCTTGCGCATGACCTCCGTGGGGTGTGCGGTAAGCACCGGCACGATCAGCGTGCGATCCAGCAGCTGCGCGGCCTGATCGGCGGCAATGCCCTGGGAGGCCAGCTTTTCCAGGGCTGCCGCCACATCCTCACCGGCCCGGCTGCCGCTTCCCTGACGATCCTCCGCGAGATTCGCGAGCATGGAAAACAGCATGAAGCTGCGTACGAAGGCGAGCGTGTCATCCAGGCTCAGCGCCTCCAGCCCCCGATCCATGGCGGCGGCATCGGCCAAACCGCGATGCCGGTCCACCGACCGGGCGCGTATGTTCTCGATGCGTTCAAACAACTCGACTCCGCCGTAGGCGCGGATCACATCACCCAGCAGTTTGCCCAGATAGCGGATGTCTGCGTTCTGGGTGATCGGTTTTACCGCGCGTGTCACATCTGCGCTCCATGCAAGAATCTGGCCCAAAGCCATTATCCACCAGGCGACCCTGCGCTGTGGCAATGGTTGGGTCAGAGGACGAAGCGGATGCCCCCGAATACCTGAAGCGGTGCGCCCGGGCTCTGGAACCGATTGTCGACTCCGGGGCCGTTGGTCACGCCCGCGGGCGGAATGCCCGGGGCGTTGAGGCCCGTGGGATCGCTGAGGATGCCCCAGGTCGCATACCTGCGGTCGAAGAGATTGTTGATGCTGGCGAAGATCTCGAAGTGTTCGCAGGGCTGGTACGAGGTGTGCAGGTTGACGATCGCATACCCCGGGATCGGCGCCAGCTGGTTGGACTCATCCCCGACGTAGAAGAAGCTGCTGAGGTAATTCAGCTCCGCGCCCACCGTCCAGTGCGGGATGATCTTGAAGTCCATGCCGAACTTGAGGCGATTCTCGGGGATCCCGGGCATGCGATCCCCGGGCCTCACCGCGATGTCGCCATTCTCATCCTGGAAGGGGTTCGAGGGGGAGGGCACGCTCAGCGCGGACTCGAAGCTGGCGCGCACGAAGCTGTAGTTGGCATACCCCGACCAGCGCTCTCCGTGATAGCCGATTCCGGCCTCGAATCCGGCGCGGCGTGTGTCGCCGATGTTCTGGAAGAAGCCCTGGCTCACCGAGGTCGCGATGCCGAAGATGTCGTGCTCGAGCAGTGTGCGAAAGGCGCTCAGGTTCCACGACACCTGACCGTCCAGTACCTCGGCAAGCGTGCCGCGCAGACCGACTTCGCTGGTCTGCGAGAGCACCTGTTTCAGATTCGGCGGATCACCCGCGAGATTCGTGGGCAGCAGGCACGGTGTGTCAGGATCCGAGCACTCGATTTCGCTGGCGGTCGGCGTGCGCGTGTTGTCGGCGATGCCCCCGTAGAGAGTCAGCTTCGGCAGCACTTTGTAGGTGGCACCGACGGCGGGATTGAAATGAACGAAGCGGTTGTAGCCGTCCAGATTCGTGCCCAGCTGATCGAGCAGATTGATGTGGCTGATGTTGTAGCGACCACTCGCGGTGAGCGCCAGATCCCGGGTCAGGTTCAGCGTGTCGCTCAGGTAGATGCCGAGGCTCTTGTTGATCGAATCGACGCTGATCGGCACCGGGTCACCGAAGTCACTCGCCGCCGCCGAACCCTCCGGCGTGTACACCAGCAGGTCCGAGGGCTCAACGATCAGCTGTGAATTGATCACCCCGATCTGCGCGCCGGTATAGAAGCTGGTCGCGGCATAGTCAACGGCGACGCCCGCCGCGAATTCATTGTCGTGCCCGAAATAGGCATCCTTGCTCGCGACCTGGAACGAGGCGCCACGGCTCCAGGCATCGATCTGCTCGAAGTCATTCTCGCCGATGATGTGGGCGCCGCCTTCGGAGATGTCGGGCAATGGCCCTCCCGCCGCATTGGTCAGCGGGGTGAGCCCGTCGGATTGGCACAGGATGCCGGGGGCGTCCGTGCAGGCCGTATAGTCGGTCGTGTTGCCGTTGGAGACGTACTGTGAGTACTGCCGGTAGTAAAGCACTGACTGCAGCGACCAGGTGTCGGTGAGCGTGTAGGTGCCGTTCAGGGTGAAGAAGTTCAGTTCGTTGACGTTGGCCTGCGGGCCGGTGAACACCAGCGAGCGGTTCACGGCCAGTTCCTGCACCGGCGCCGGACCCTGGCCCTGCATGGTGTTGTTCGAGCGGGTGTAGCTTAAGTCCAGCGTCGCGCTGTCCGTGTGCAGACTCAGCACGGCGTACACGTCCCGCATCCGGTCGTCGGAGAACTGCCGCCAGCCGCTCCAATCCAGTGCGCGGCTGGCCACATAGAAACCGAAAATACCGGAGTTGACGCCGTACTGCGCGGTCAGCGAACGCTGCCCGGAGGATCCGCCGGCAAGTTCCAGGTCCCCGCCCTGATAACTGAACCCGTTCTTCATGGTGACCGCGACCGCGCCGCCCAGCGCGTTGCGGCCATAGACGGGGCTGGAGCTCACCAGCTCCACCTTGTCGATCGCGACATCGGGGAACAGGTCCCAGTTGACGGTGTCACCGAACGCTTCGTTGATGCGCACGCCGTTCTGGTAGACCGCCAGTCCCTCGGGCGTACCCAGTACCGGCGAGGCCTCGAAACCCCGGTACAGAATGTCGGGCTCAAAGGCATCGGCGATGTCATCATTGATATTGATGCTGCTCAAGTTGTTGTTCAGCGCACCGGTGAGGCTTGCCGAGCCATCGCGGATGATGTCCGCGGAGGTGATGATCTGAACGTTTCCCGGAACCTTGTCCAGTTCGATGTCAGCTCCGGGGACCGCCGTCGCCGTGACGACCACGGTCTGCAGTTGTGAAGTATCCGCATCCGCCGCCATGGCCGCTGCGCCGATCGCCCAGACGCACACCATCGCCACCGCGCCAAGCGTTGCGCCGGGCACACGGCGCGCCGGGATGTTAATCTTCTCGTACAAGGCAGCACTCCACAAAACCTGTGCCAGCAGCGTGGGCAGAGTAACGAATGCGGACCGGGAGATTTTCCCGACCGTGGTGGGCGGGCTGCGGATCTTTCACTGCGCGTGGTGGTCTGATCTGTCGGAATGGCTCGCGAATACTTCAACTCCGCGCTGATGGCGTTGACGCTGGGCGCTGCAATGGCCGCTGCGCCCTGCAACCGTGCACATTCCGCACCGGCGGCGGCAGCCTACGGAATCAGCTCACGCACGGCTCCCAAGCCCTACCTGAACATGCCGCCGCTGGCCTCCGGCCCCCTGCCCAAACTGCTGTCACAGACCGGGGCGTTTACCGATACCGCCCGCATGGTGGTGGCGCCGGGACTGATTCCCTACGATCTGATCGTGCCCTTCTGGTCCGATGGCGCCGTCAAGACGCGCTACATCGCCGTACCCAAGGGTGCACAGCTGGGCTTTTCACCCACTGGAGAATGGACTTTTCCGCCCGGCGTCGTATTCGTCAAAACGTTTGAACTGCCAACCGATGCGCTTCATCCGCAGGTGCGGCGCCGGCTGGAAACGCGTCTGCTGGTACGCGACAGCGCCGGCGGGGTCTACGGCGTGGTCTACAAATGGCGCGCCGACAACAGCGATGCCGAGCTGCTGCCTGGCGCCAGCCTCACGGAACCGATTGCGATGGTGGGCAAGGACGGGTCGCCTCATGAGCAGACCTGGTACTACCCGAGCCGCGAAAACTGTCTGACCTGCCACAACGCCCGTGCCGGAGGGGTACTGGGCCTGAAGACGCGCCAGCTCAACCGGCCCATGAGCTACCCATCCGCTGTGACCGACAATGAGCTGCGCACGCTCAATCACCTGCATCTGCTGCAACCGGCGGTGACCGACCAGGAACTTGCGACGCTACCGACCCTGGCCGCCTCAACCGATGGCTCGCGCAGCATCGAGGATCGTGCCCGCTCGTATCTGGATGCCAACTGCGCGCACTGCCACCGGCCCGGCGGCACGGTGGCATACTTCGATGCCCGCTACACCACGCCGCTCGCCAAGCAGGAGCTCATCGACGGCCCGATTCTCATCAACGAGGGAATCGACCACCCGCATGTCATCGCCCCGCACGACGTGTGGCGCTCCATTGCCTACATGCGTGCCGACACCAATGGCGATATCCGCATGCCGCCGATCGCGCGCGAGACCATTGATGAGCAGGGAATGCAGCTGCTGCACGACTGGATCGAAAGCATGCCGGGCAAGGACGTGCTGGCGCCCCCGAAGATCACCCCTGAAGCCGGGACCTACCCCGCGGCAGTGGCAGTGACGCTGACGAGTCCGGACTCCGGGGCGCAGATCCGCTACACCCTGGATGGCAGCGTGCCCGGTCCGCAGGATCTGCTGTATTCGGCTCCGATCACCGTCAGCGGCGCCACCGTGGTGCGGGCCCGCGCCTACAAGGACGGCATGACCCGCAGCATCACCAGCGAATCAGTCTTCATCATCGGCGCGCAGTAACCCCGGACTCAATGCGTCGCCACGATGGCGACACCCCAGGGGCTCTGCCCCGCCTTGATGCGGGCGATCTCCTTGCCCTGGGCCAGGTCCACCACGGACACATCATTGGACGGACCATTGGCCGAGAACAGGAACTTGCCATCCGGTGACAGCACGATGCCCCAGGGTCGCTTGCCGACTTTGATGCTGGCATCGACCTTGTAGGTATGAGCGTCCAGCACGGTCACCGTGCCGGCGCGACCGTCGCTCACATACACCTTGGCGTTGTCGGGGCTCACGCGCACGCGCATGGGGCGTGATCCGGCCGGCAGTTTGATCGACTGGGTCAGTGTCGAAGCCGCCGAATCAATGATGTTGAGCATGCCGGCGGACTCTGAGGGTATGAAGCCCACCGGCGCGTCGGTGCGGAAGTCGACACTGCGCGGCCGCGGCGGCACGTTGAAATGGGCCACGGTCTTGAAGGTGTGGGCATCCACGACCAGGATGTCCCCGCCGGTCTCGCAGGTGATGTAGATGCGATTGCCATCGGGCGTCACTGCCACGCCTTCGGGCTCCTGGCCGACCACTATGATGTGCTCGACCTTGCCGGAGGCGATGTCGACGATGCTGGCGGTCTTCACGTCCTCGTTGGACACGTAGAGCTTGCGGCCATCGGGGCTGAGGGTGAACTCCTCGGGGTCCGAGCCCACCTTGATCTGGCCGGTGACCTTGCGCTCCGCGACGCTGATGATGCCGATGCCATCGGCTGATTTGTCGGACACGACGTTGTCATCGTCGTCATCATCGTCCTTGCCATGACCCTTCTTGAAGATGGGATTGCCCGCGGCATCCAGCTCCGGAGGTGCCTCGATGGGCGTGCCGCTCAGGGCCACATACACGGTACGACCGTCCGGACTCGAATGAATGCCGCGCGGCCGCTTGCCCACCGGCAGGGTCGCGATGGCCTTGAAGGAACTGCCATCGATGATGGTCACGTCCCCGGATTTCTCATTCGAGACCCACACCTGATAGGCGGGGGCAGCCGCCACCGGCACTGCCCCGAGGCCTGTGCACACCAGCACCGCTGTCGCGGCCAGAAGAACCCTTGCATAGATCATGTGGACCTCGGCTAGCGCAGCGTACCGCCTTGAGCTCAAACCAGACTGGCGTCGAGTGTGATCTCGGTCTTGAGCAACTTGGAGACCGGGCAGCCGGCCTTGGCCATCCCGGTCAGCTCGGTGAACTTGGCCTGGTTGATGTTGGGAATCTTGGCGCGCAGCGTCAGGTGCGAAGAGGTGATCTCGAAGCCCTCGCCCACCTGCTCGATGGTCACCGCTGCCTGGGTATCCATCTGATCGGCCACGAAGCCGGCGTTGCCCAGAATCAGTGATAAGGCCATGGTGAAGCAGCTGGCATGCGCGGCGGCGATCAGCTCCTCGGGGTTGCTGCCTTTGACGCCTTCGAAACGGCTGGCGAAGCCATAGGGATAGGCGCTGAGGGCGCCGCTTTGCGTGGAGATGGAGCCCTTTCCATCCTTCAGGCCGCCCTTCCAGACCGCCGAGCCCGTGCGTGTGATCTTCATATCAGACCCCTTATGACAATGTTGTGCCGGTCTGAATCTTAGCACCCGCGCATGAGGGGATTTTCGCCCGCCTAAGCTGGTTCTTAAGGGTTTCCCGGTGGTCAAAGGTGCTCTGGCTTTAAAGATTCATATGAAATGCATATTATTGGTCGATGCAACTGACCCGCTACACCGACTATTCCGTGCGCGTGCTGACCCATCTGTCGACCTATCCGGATCGGCTGTCCTGCATCGCCGAGATCGCCAGGGCTTACGGCATCTCGCAAAACCACCTCATGAAGGTGGTCCAGGACCTGGGTCAGTCCGGATACATCGAGACCGTGCGCGGTCGCAACGGCGGCATCCGGCTGCGCAAGGCGCCGGCGGAGATCAACCTCGGCGCCCTGGTACGCCACACGGAAAAACACTTTGACCTGGTGGACTGCCCCGGCTGCCTGATCGCTCCGGCCTGCCAGACGACCAACCTGTTCGCGCAGGCGGTGCGCGCTTTTCTCGAGGTCCTCGACCGGCACACGCTGGCGGACATGATGAGCCGGCGCAACCAGCTGCACCGGCTGTTCTCGGGCGCGACGGAACGGGAATGAGACGCCCCTTGCTCGCCCTGGCACTGGCCCTCGCATACCTGGCAGGGGCGGGCAATGAACTTCCGGCAGCGGTGCAACCGCCGAGCGCGCCGGACCCGCCTGGCGCGACCAACAACGGTACTTTGATCTACGATCGGGATTATCCCTTCATCCACTATGCCGACGCCCCGGTGCACAACGACGTCGCGCGGTTACAGCAGCGCCTGGATGAGGGCACGGTAAAACTCACGACCACACCGCAGCATGGCTACCTTGAGTCCCTGCTCCAGGCCCTGAACATCAATCCGGACTCGCAGACGCTGGTATTTTCCAAGACCAGCCTGCAGATCGAGGTGATCAGCCCGGCCACGCCGCGCGCCATCTACTTCAACGATGACACCTATGTCGCCTGGGTGCAGCAAAGCGGCATCATCGAAATCAACACCATGGATGCCGACCGTGGTCCGGTGTTCTACACACTCTCCGCGGCCGATCCCCATCCCAGGCTGGAACGCGAAATCCTGCGCTGTCTGACCTGCCACGACTCGTACGCGGAGATGGGCGGAGGCGTACCGCGTTTCCTGTTCGAGTCCACCTACGATGTGGACCACGGCAGGCTCATCCCCGACGCCATCTCGCGCGAAACCTCGAATGCGACTCCGATTGCCCAGCGCTGGGGTGGCTGGTACGTGACCGGCCGGGACGGCGGCGCGCTGCACCTGGGCAACATCCAGACGCCGGCGACGGACACCCCGATCGAACTGAGCAAGGCACGGCGCAGCGCTCTGCTATCGCTTGGCTCAATGTTTGACAGCTCCGCCTATCTGCGCGGCACCAGCGACATCGTCGCGCTGCTGGTGCTGGAGCATCAGATCACCTTGCACAACCAGATCATCCGCGCCAATTACAAATCCCGCACGCTGCTGCAGCGCGCGCTGCCCGGCAGTGATGCGGCCAGCCTGCATTGGTCACAGTTGCCACCGCCGCTGCAGCGGCGGCTCGACCAGCTGCTGCGGCCGCTGCTGGACGCGCTGCTCATGAGTGATGCGGCGCCGTTGCCCCAGAGGATGGTGGGCGGCAATGGCTATGCGGCCTGGTTCCAGAATCAGGGGATCAAGGATACACAGGGACGCTCGTTGCGCGAGCTGGATCTGAACACGCGCGTGTTCCGCTATCCCTTGAGCTTCCTTATCTACTCGGAGGGCTTTGATGCCCTGCCGGTCTTAGTCCGCGAACACCTCTACCAGGACCTTGCGCGCATCCTGCAGGCCCCTGACCCGGGCGCCCCCTACCGCAGCCGTTCGGCCGCCGACCGGTTGTGCGCCTACCAGATACTGCTGGCGACCAAGCCTGAATTCGCCCGGGCGATGCGCTCGCACAGCGACTGATCCTCAGTGCTGTTCGTGAGCCCCTGCGGCCGGCGGCGGTCCGGCCGGCTGCGGATTGTTCTTCAGCTGATTCGCCTGATCGATGATGAAGTCACGAATCAGCGCGGTATCCGCCGGCTTGAGAACCTCGGCAAACGACGCCATGCCCTTGTTCACCAGCACACCCTTGAGCACGATCTGGTCAAAACCCTCCTGCGACCACAGCAGCGGTGTGCGCGTCAGGTCCGGGAAGTTCGCACCGCGGATCTGGCCACGATCGCCGTGGCAGGCCGCGCAGTTTCGGGCATACAGCTGCTCACCCTGGTGCACCTGCGCGGCGCTGGCCGTGGCCGGCGGCGGCAGCAGCGCGCGCGGCGTGTAGGGCTGGGGCTCGGGCAGCTTGGCACTGCCACCGAGGGTATACACCAGCATGCGCGAGTAGTTGGGCGCGTAGTAGTCGGCCGCGGCGCCGCCGACGCTGACCGCCAGGTACTGCTTGCCATCCAGCTCATAGGTGATGGGTGCGGCCAGAACCGGCGTCTGGGTCTTCGCGGACCACAGGATCTTGCCGGACTGCGCATCGAAGGCGCGAAACTCATCGCCGCTGCCGGCGCCTTGAAAGACCAGGCCCCCGGCGGTGGCCACCGCACCGCCCGTGGGACCCTGGTTCGGCGGGCCTCCCCAGACCTTCTTGCCGGTCTTCGGGTCCATGGCCTGCAGGTAGCCGATGAAGCCATTGGGCGCCTTGGGATGATCCTTGTAGAAGGTGAACTGCGCGCCAAAATCGATGCCCAGGTTGTAGCCGACGGAATTCGGGGTATAGGTCGGATCGAACACCATGGGGAAGTAAGCGACCTGGGTCGGCACGTACAGCAGGCCCGTCTGCGGGCTGTAGGCGTTGGAGTGCCAGCCATGCGCGCCCTGCACGCCGGGATTCAAGTCCCAGGGTTTGCCTTCCGGATAGCGCGCTGCCGGGTTGACGCGCGGGCGTCCGGTCTTGAGGTCCACACCATTGGCCCAGTTCATATCCACGAACGGCGTGGCGTTGAGCAGCTTGCCGGTGCGCGCCTCCAGCACATAGAAGAACCCGTTCTTGCTGGGCTGGAGCAGTACGCGGCGCTGCTTGCCCTCGATGTTCATGTCGACCACGGACATCGGGCTCACGGCATCGTAGTCCCAGGTGTCCGCGGGGGTCTCCTGGTAATGCCATACGTACTGACCGGTATCGACATTCAGCGCGACGATCGAGGCCAGGAACAGATCATCGTTGTCGGTGGGATCGCGGTAGTGGTCGTTCCACGGCGTGCCATTGCCAACGCCGAAGTACACCAGGTTGGTGACGGGATCGAATACCACGGCGTCCCAGACGGTGCCGCCACCACCGAGTTTCCACCACTGCCCGCCCCAGGTCTTGGCGGCCATCTGCATGGCGGGATTCTCGAAGCCCAGTTTCGGATCCCCGGGAATGGTGTAGAAGCGCCAATCCATCTTGCCGGTCTCAGCGTCGTAGGCGCTCAGATAACCGCGCACGCCATACTCCCCGCCGGACTCACCGATCAGCACCTTGCCCTTGGCCACGCGCGGCGCGCTGGTAATCGAGTAGTGCTTGGTGCGGTCGATGGTCAGCACCGACCACACCTGCCTGCCGGTCTTGGCGTCGATTGCCACCAGTCGGCCATCCAGCGTGCCCAGGTAGATCTTGCCGTTCCAGGCGGCGATGCCGCGATTGACGATGCCGCAGCAGACATTGCGGATCCAGGCACCGGGCGTTTTGGGGTCGTATTCCCATAGCGTCTTGCCGGAGCGCGCATCGAAGGCATAGACCTTGCTCCAGGCGGTGGACACATAGATCACACCGTCAATCTCCAGCGGCGTGCCGGCCTGCGTGAGATTGGTGTCGTAGTCGGCAAACCAGGCCAGCCCCAGCTGCGGCAGGGTGGTCTTGTTGATCTGGCTCAGCGGGCTGTAGTGCTGCTCGGAGTAGGTGCCGCCATAGGTCATCCAGTTGGCCGCCGTGGCCGCCGGATCCTGCAGGCGCTGCGCATTCACATTGGCGGCGCCGGCCGCGGCGGCGGCTGGTGATCCGGCCGCCAGCACCAGCGCCGCGCCCACTGTCGCCAATCCCGGGATCAGTTTCCAAGTACGCAACATCATCAGTCCCCCCAGGAGCTATCGCAGTGCGCAACAATTTCGCGGCCCGGGATTGTACCCGCAAATGTCAAGGGACAGCATCCTGGCGTTCCGGCAGGTAATCTACCGGGCAACGAGGATCTCGCGCAGCAAAGAGGCCACGGTCCAATTGATGAAGATCAAGAAACGTCGCGGATGGCGGCTGCGGCTGGGGTGCCTGGCGAGCGCCGCGGTCGGCCTGGGTGCCGCCAGCGGGCAAGGGCTGTTCGACCGCGGCCCGGTGGGCTTCACCGAACAGCAGGCCCGGCGTGGCCAAACCGTCTACGCGGAAAGCTGCGCCCTGTGTCACGGCCCCCATCTGAATGACGGACAGTTCGGACCCCCGGTAAAGGGGGCCGCGTTCAAGGCGCGCTGGCACGATCAGTTGCCCGAGGCCTTATGGGCTTCGATCATCAAACGCATGCCGCCGGCCAGTCCCGGCAGTCTGGATGGCCGGGCCTACACCGACGTCGCGGCCTTCCTGCTGCGCGAAAATGGCGAAGCGGCCGGCACTGCCGAACTGGCAGCGCCGAGCGGCGCGGTGTTGGCGGCAACCGCCGCGCAAGTGCCGGCCGCTTCCGAGCATGCGCTGCCGGCCAATGCCGGCGGGGCGCGCCTGGAAAACCAGGATGCCACCTACCAGGCCGCGATGGCGGCGCGAACCGCCCTGCTCCGCAGGCTCACGCCGGTTTCGGATGCCATGCTGCGTGCGCCTGCCGCCGGCGACTGGCTGATGTGGCGCGGCAGCTATGCCACGCTCGCCTACAGCCGCTTGGATCAGATCAACAAGCAGACGGTACGCAATCTCGGGGTCGCATGGACCTTGGCCTTGCCGCCCAGCGCCAACGAAACCGCTCCCCTGATCCACGACGGTGTGCTGTTCGTCGAAAGCGGCAATACGGTGGAGGCGATCAACGCCACCGACGGCAGCATTCTGTGGCAATACATTCGTGCCCTGCCGGAGGAGCTGCACAGCGGTCGCGACGCGCGTATGCGAGGTCTGGCGATCTACGGCGAGAACCTCTATGCGCCCACCGCCGACGGACACATCGTGGCACTGGACTTGAGAAGCGGCGATCTGCGCTGGGACTACGCCGTCGTCAGTTCCGAGCTTGGGTCCCGCCCTGGCCTCTTCGACGGCGCCTATTTCCATATTTCCGGTGGCCCGCTGCTGGTACACGGCAAGGTCATCGTCGGTGTGAGTCTGGGAATCAACACCGGCGGGGGCGATTTCATCGTCGGCCTGGATGCGCGCAATGGCCACGAGCTCTGGCGCTTCAACACCATCGCGAGGCCCGGCCAGCCCGGTGGAGACAGTTGGAATGGCGCCCCCGTCGGCGAGCGTTTCGGTTCGGGTGTCTGGTCGATCGGCAGCTATGATCCGGACTTGAACCTGGTGTATTTCGGGACCGGCAATACCTACGACGTCGGCACTCTGCTCAGCCCCCGCGCGCACCGCAAACTGTCGAACAATGATGCGCTCTACACCGACTCGACGCTGGCGCTCGATGCCGACAGCGGCAAGCTCTCCTGGTACTACCAGCACATGAATCGGGACGTCTGGGATCTGGACTGGGCATTCGAGCAGTCGCTGATCACCCTGCCCATCAACGGCAAACCCACCAAACTGCTGGTGACCGGCGGCAAGAGCGCGATTTTCGACGCCGTCAACCGGGTCGATGGCCACTATGCCTTCTCCAGGGATCTGGGTCTGCAGAACCTGGTCATGAGAATCGATCCGACTACCGGCCGGAAGATCATCAATCCCGCCCTCGAACCACAGGCGGGTCGCACCGATCTGGTGTGTCCCACGGCGACGGGCGCGCGCAGCTGGCCAACGACGGCGATTGATCCCACCTCCGGTCACCTCTATGCGCCGCTCGTGGACAATGACTGCATGGACTACAGCTGGGTCGAACGCGATGCCAGCAATGTCGCCAGCGGTGGCCAGGACATGCGTCTCAGGGCGCGTCCCAAGCCGGGCAATGACGGACATTTCGGTCGCATCGATGCAATTGACCTGAGCACCGGGCAGCTGCTGTGGTCGAAGCGCCAGCGCGCGCCAGTGGCAAGCTCGCTGCTGGCCTCCGCCGGCGGCCTGGTGTTCAGCGGTGCGCGCGATCGCCGTCTGCGCGCCTATGACGCAGCCAACGGCAACGTGTTATGGCAGCTCGTTCTGAATGCCTCGCCCAGTTCCTCACCGGCGACCTACAGCGTCGATGGCATCCAGTATCTGGTCGTCATCGCGGGCGGCGGCGGCGCCTTCGACTCCGGCACCCGGAGCCTGACGCCGGAAATAGTCGATCCCCCCGCGGGTACCACATTGTGGGTATTCAAGCTGCCCGCGGCGCCGCGGGAGTAGAATGGCAGCACCATGCTGGTCGTCACCACCGAGAATGTCGCCGGTCACAGGATCCGGGAAACCAAGGGCCAGGTCTTCGGCGTCGTCGTGCGCAGCCGCGGTCTGGGCGGCAACATCATGGCGGGATTGCGTTCGCTGGCCGGCGGCGAGATCGTCGAGTACACGCAGATGCTCGAAGAGGCCCGGCGCCATGCGGTCGACCGGATGGTGAAGAACGCGCGGCTCATGCAGGCCAACGCCATCGTGATGATGCGCTTCGACTCCTCGGAGATGGGTCAGACCATGAGCGAAGTCGTGGCGTATGGAACCGCCGTCATCATCGAGCCGGTGCCGTAGCGCATGCTGCGCCGGTTGGTATTGGCTATCGCGCTGCTGCTGGCGCTGGTGAGCCTGTGGCTGTTGAGCCAGCGGATCTGGGCCCCGGCAGCGCAGCTGCTGGTCATTGCCGTCCTGATTTTCCTCGGCACCGCTTTCGAACGCTGGCGCTACCGCAAGGATGCCGGTCCGCACGGCGCACAGTGGCAGCACACGGATGAAAAGTTCGCCGATCCGATCAGCGGCGAGGAAATGGAAGTCCAGTACGATCCGGTGTCCGGCGAGCGCCGCTACGTGCGTCGCTGAGCTGCGCCAGGCGTTTCAGCTCGCCCCATAGCGCCTGACCCGCTGCCGCTGTTCACCCAGGCCATCGATGCCGAGGTGAATCTCGTCCCCTTCCTGCAAGAACCGCGGCGGCTTGCGGCCACTGCCCACGCCCGCCA
>Ga0210391_10000496_pt1 | contig 41007 bp, 35 predicted proteins | sample IncBWC12OmetaG_FD_160573 | JGI IMG/M metagenome (GOLD analysis project Ga0210391, IMG submission 160573) | Forest soil microbial communities from Barre Woods Harvard Forest LTER site, Petersham, Massachusetts, United States - Inc-BW-C-12-O ...
GCCGATCCGCTGACCTGCCTGTATTCTATCACGCGCGCGCAGCCGGCAAACTATCCGCCGCGCGAGGTACCCGGCCACCTGCATCATCGCGAACATGCGCCCCGACGCGTCGGTCATCGCAATCAGGTTGCGCTCGTTGTGCTCGTTGGCGTCGTCGCGAAACGCCGCGCGAAACTCGCCCGCCGTATGCTCGACCAGGGTGACCTCGCCCGCCACCGGCGCGCGATTCACGTGCACATTCAGCGGCGACATAAATACCGACACGCGATGGTACAGCTTGCCGGTCGAGCCGGGAAAAGGAACGTCAGTAACGTCGGTCACTTTGCCGTCGGCGCCGGAGATTACGACGCCTTCGGTACGCTCGGGGTATCGTTCAGGATCGCGAAAGAACAGCGCGATCGGAATTGCAATTATTACCAGTATCGCACCGACCGACTTGAGCCCGATCGCAATCAGGATGATTCCAGTAACAGCCAACGCCAGCGACAGTGCCACGCCCTCGGTCGCGATTCCGATCGCGCCCGCGATGCGCGCGAGTATTGCGCCCGGAGCCGGGCGCCCGCTGTCGGTTTCGCCCGCCACGCGGTTAGTTCCTGGACTTGTCGACCAGCCGATCGCTCGCGAGCCACGGCATGAACGCGCGCAGCTTGCGTCCGACTTCTTCGACAGGATGCTTCTCGGCTTCCTTGCGCAGCTCGCGGAATCGAGGCAGCCCCGCCTTGTAGTCGCCGATCCATTCGTTGGCGAACTTGCCCGACTGGATGTCCGCCAGAATCTGCTTCATCGCCGCGCGCGAATCCTTGCCAATCACCTTCGTGCCGCGCGTCATGTCGCCGTACTCGGCCGTGTTGCTGATCGAGTAGCGCATGTTTGAGATTCCGCCCTCGTAGATCAAATCCACGATCAGCTTCACTTCGTGCAGCGTCTCGAAGTACGCCATCTCCGGCGCGTAACCGGCCTCGACCAGCGTCTCGTAGCCGGCGCGAATCAACTCGGTAAGTCCACCGCACAGGACAGATTGCTCGCCGAACAGGTCGGTTTCGGTTTCCTCCCTGAACGACGTTTCGATAATCGCCGCGCGGCCACCGCCGATCGCACTGCCGTACGCCAGGCCGACCTTCGCCGTATCGCCCGACGGATCCTGCTCGACCGCCAGCAGGCACGGCACGCCGCGACCCTTGGTGTATTCCGATCGCACGAGATGGCCGGGTCCCTTCGGCGCGATCATGAAGACGTTTACGTCGGCCGGCGGCTTGATGAATTTGAAATGGATATTGAAGCCGTGACCGAACGCGAGGTACTTGCCCTTGCTCAGATGCGGCGCGATCTCAGCCTCGTAAATCTCGGAACCCATCTCGTCGGGCACCAGCATCATGATCACGTCAGCGCGCTTCGCCGCTTCCGCCGTGTCGAACACCTGCAGACCTTGCTTGGCCGCCTTTTCGCGCGACGGCGACTTCGCGCCCAACCCGACGCATACGTCCATGCCGCTGTCGCGCAGGTTGAGCGCGTGCGCGTGTCCCTGGCTTCCAAAGCCAATCACCGCGATCTTCTTGCCCTTGAGCGCGGACAGGTCCGCGTCGCGGTCGTAGTAAACCTTCATTTGAATGTTCTCCCGAATTTTCCCGCTGTCAGATTATTCAGCTTCGCGCGCGCGCCGGTTCTGATGGTTGTCGTGATTGAGCTGGAGCGCGCGCGCCATCGCGACTTTGCCCGATCGCACCACTTCCTTGATTCCGAGCGGCCGCACGATCGCGATGAACGCCTTGATCTTGTCCGAGTCGCCCGTCAGCTCGACCGTAATTGCGCGCGGCCCGATATCGATCACGTGCGCGCGATAAGCCTGGACGATCGAGTCGAGTTCCGATCGCGTGCGCTCGTCCACCGAGACCTTGACGATCACCATCTCGCGATCGATCGTCTCGACGTCCTTGAAGTCGGTAATCTTGATCACCGACACCAGCTTGTTGAGCTGCTTGTTGATTTGCTCGACGATCTGATCGTCGCCGGTCGTTACCAGCACGATCCTCGACACCGTCGGATCGAGCGGATCCTCGTTGACGGTGAGAGATTCGATGTTAAAGCCGCGGCCCGAAAACAGTCCGGCCACGCGTGCGAGCACGCCGAATTCGTTTTCAACCAGTACCGATATCGTATGACTTGTCATGCGGTGGAGTGCGCGCGCTCATGGCCGGACTCGGCAGGCTTCAGTGAGCCTCTTGCTGATAGCGTCCGAGAATCGCCATCATGCGGTCTTTCGAGGCCAGCTTCAGCTTCTGGATGCGCTTTTCTTCAAGTTCCTCTGCGTTGGTCAGGTACAGTTTATTTCTAAAGACTTCGAGTTTTTGTTTGAGCTCCTGGTGCTCCGCGTACAGCGCCCTCAGCTCCTCGTCGTGGGTCAGATGCTGCCGAATGAGTTCTTCCTCTCGATGCTCCATACGCCCTCCGTGCCTTTGCCCGCCGGATTTTTCGAAGTGGGCTTGAACGTAGCCTCCGGCGTCCTGATGTACAGCGGCTCCAACGATGCCGCCCGCTCCGTTTCTCCACGGGTAAACCGCGCAGCGCCCAACGCCGCGACGCAGACTCCGCGCAAATCGAGCATCCCTGTTTCGAAAACCGCCACCCCAAGGCCCCGCGATTCCACAAGGGCCGCCGCATCCTTCGCTCTTTCGTCACCGACAAACATAACGTCCTCGGCGATGCGCGATGCCAGGTGATCCAGCGCGATTACCAATTCCTCTGACTGTTTCTCTAGCCCATCGGCCACGACTCGGTAAAGAGCCGCGTAAACTTCGCCTTTGCGGGCATCCCCAACCACGCAAACTAACCGACCTGCTTCAATATTGTTGCGCTCGAGCGCCGCTAATGCCATCGCATCGAAACTGGGTATGCCGACCAGCGCACAGCCCGTCGCCATCGCAATCCCTTTCACGTAGCTGAGTCCGATGCGCAGGCCGGTGAACGAGCCCGGCCCGGTGCCGACCGCGATTGCGCCGAGCTCGCCGATCTTGAGGCCCGCTGCGCGAAGAATCTCGTCGACCGCACCCGGCAACGCGGCCCCATGCGAGGTCGCCGGCCGCGCGATCGACGCGACGACCTTGCCGCTTGCGATCAACGCAAGCGTTGCGGTTGAGGTGGAAGTGTCGAGTCCCAGGACCGGGCGTGCCGCCGCGGCCTGTTCGAGCAGCCGATTAACCCTGCACAATACGCGAGATGTCATTGAAGATTACGAACGCCATCAGCGCCACCAGCAAAAACAACCCTACCTGGAGCATCGCCTCGCGATAACGAAGTTCGAGCGGCTTGCCGCGCGCACCCTCGAACGCGAAGAACAGCAGATGCCCGCCGTCGAGCAGCGGCACTGGCAGCAGGTTTATAATTCCCAGCTCGAGGCTGAGCATCACGGTAAACATTGCGAGGCTCGCGAATCCTCGATGTGCCTCCTGGCCCGCCAACTGCGCGATCATGATCGGACCGCCCAGCGCATCGCGCACCGGCGTGCTGCCGCTGAAGATACTGGCAATTCCGACCACCATCTGGATGGTCATATCGTACGAAGTCGCCACCGCTTCTTTCATCGCGCCGAACGGGCCGTAGTGCTTGGTCTCCTCGTCGCCCCGCGGCTGCACTCCGATCACCCAGGTGGTCGCGTTAGTGCCGTAAATTGTTTTCTGATCGAGCCGCGTCGGCGTGATTACCAGCGTGCTGCGCTGCGGCTTGCCGTTCAGCTGCCGCTCGATTTCCAGCTTGACCGCTGAACCGTCGCCCGCTTTCACCGTCTTAGAGAAATCGGCCCAGGTCGCCATCGGTTGACCGTCAACCGAAAGAATCTTGTCGCCGGTGAGCAGTCCGGCTTTCGCCGCCGGCAGATCCTTGGTGGTCTTGCCGACCACCGCCAGCATCTGCGGCACTCCGGTCATGAACACCAGCGTGAGCAGAATCGGCGCGAAGATGATATTCGCGATCGGCCCGGCCAGCACGATCAGCGTCCGCTTGCCGAGCGTCTGCGTCGGGAACGCGCGCTTGCAGTAGGCCTCGACCAGCGCGGCCGGCGGATGCTCGGCCAGCGCCTTGATCGCATCATCAACTTTCGGTTGACGGCGGACCTCGTTTATAAGGAGGGCTTCGTCAGGCTTCAGATCGCGCCCGACGACCGTATGGGCAACAGTCGCGTTCGAATCGCCCAGCCGCTCGGAGATCAACCGCATGTTATCGTCGAAGCTGGACCCGCTATGAGTCACGCCACGCTCAGCCGCGGCGCCAATCACGTCGAGTCCGACTTCGTGAAGATACATGGTGAGCTCTTCCGGCTTGGGTTCGCCGCCGACTTCGTCGCCCAGCATTCGGACGTAGCCGCCGAACGGCGTCGCCCCGAGTGCATAATCGGTCTCGCCTCGGCGAATACCGAATATTTTTGGTGGATAGCCGACTGAGAATCGCAACACGCGGACGCCGACTTTCTTCGCCATCGCGAAGTGTCCCGCCTCGTGTACGACCACCAGCACGGCGAACACCAGTGCTGCCGATAGTATCGAGTGAATCATTTGGTACCTGCTCGCAAGTCCGATCCGGAGTGTGTCCGAGCGTGAAAATGCGGCCACCAAAGCCGCATCATTAGAACCAATAGTAGGCGAAAAACGCCGCGAACACTAGGGAACAAGTTCGATCGAGCAGTCCGCCATGCCCGGGAAAAATCCAGCCCGAGTCTTTCACACCCGCGGCGCGCTTCAGCGCAGAGCCGGCCAGATCGCCAAGCTGCGCAAGGATGGAGACAATAGCCGAAAATAGCAACACAGAGCCCATGTCCCACGTTCCGCCCATCATCTTGAATAGCAGCCAGCCCGCCACAACCGTCGCGACGAACCCACCGACCGCGCCCTCAACTGTTTTGTTCGGACTGACGCTCGGCGCGAGCTTGGTCTTGCCCATATACCTGCCGATGAAATACGCGCCGCTGTCGCTGACCACCGCCAACAGGATCACGAGCAGCAAGATGTAAATGCCGTTGGGAGAATTGCGGAGCAGCGCGAAGAACGGAAACAGAAATCCGACGTATGCCGCGCCCATGAAAACCAGTCGCGGGCCCCTGAATCTTTCGCCCCCGCGCGCTATTTCGATTCGCACCGCCAGTCCCAGCATCATGACGATGACGATCACCGGCACCGCCCACCCGACCACGCCCAGGTTGCCGCCATACAGCAACGCGAACAACGGCACGCCGCCGACGGTCGCGAACAGCGGCACTGCGACCCAATGCAACGCACCGGTCATCGCGGCGACTTCGTAGAGTCCCCACAGTCCAGCGACCGCGATAAAAATCGTGAAGAACCACGGCGGCGCGAACAGTACCAGCGCTCCCACCGCGGGCAGCAGCACCGCCGCTGTCAGGAGCCTAGTTCTGAGCACGCAGGCGGGTGTCGGAGCCGTTAGTGACTGCGCCGAAGCGGCGCTCGCGAAGCTGGTAGGCAGCGATCGCGCTCAGGAACTCGCGCTCGCGGAAATCGGGCCACAGCGTGTCAGTGAAATAGAGTTCGGTGTAGGCGAGTTGAAAGAGAAAAAAATTCGAGACCCGCAACTCGCCCGAAGTTCGAATCAGCAGGTCGGGATCGGGCAGCCCGGTCGTGGTCAGTTCGCGCGCCACCAGTTGCTCGTCAATCTGCTCCGGTGAAAGCGCGCCCTCCGCCACGGCGCGCGCAATCGATCGCGCCGCATTGACGATGTCCTGCCTGCCCCCGTACGACAGCGCCAGCGCCACGGTCATTGTGCGATTATCCCGCGTCGCTGCGACTGTCTCGGCCAGCGCTTCGCGCACCCGCGGCGGCAGACGCTCGGTATCTCCCAGCGCCACCACGCGGATATCGCGCTTCATCAGCCGCTTGGTCTCAGTGAACAGATAGCGATGGAACAGGCTCATCAGGAAGCTGACTTCTGTGGTCGGCCGGCCCCAGTTCTCGCTCGAGAAAGCATACAGCGTGAGATACGGGATGCCGAGTTCGCGTGCCGCGTCGACCACCGCGCGGACTGAATCCTTGCCGCGTCGATGCCCTTCGTGCCGCGACAGTCCGCGCCGATTCGCCCAGCGGCCGTTGCCGTCCATCACGATCGCCACGTGACGCGGCAGCCGCGATGGATCCAAAGACAGGTTGGGGAAATCGTTTAGTGGTAGTGAGATTGCCACTTGAGGTTCAGTCTTAACCTGAGTCGCCGCTCCGCTGCCGCGAGCGCGCTCAGACCTCCATGATTTCCGCTTCTTTGGCGGTCAGCACTTTGTCGATTTTTTCGATGAACTCGGTCGTATACGTCTGCACCTTGGTCTCCCCCGCCCTCATCTCATCCTCCGTCGCCTCTTTGTCCTTGTGCAGTTCCTTGAGCATGTCGTTGGCGTCGCGCCGATGGTTGCGCACGCCGACGCGGAACTCCTCGCCGATTTTGCGAACGTGCTTCACCAGGTCCTTGCGCCGCTCCTCGGTCAGCTCCGGAATCGGAATCCGGATTATCTTGCCGTCATTCATCGGCTGGAGTCCAAGGTCGGAGGTCTGGATCGCTTTTTCGATATCGTGCATCGCGCCCTTGTCGTACGGCGTGATCACGATCAGGCGCGGCTCCGGCGCCGACAGGCCTGCGAGCTGCCGCAGCGGCGTCTTCGAGCCGTAGTAGTTCACCTGCAGATTCTCGACCAGCGCCGTCGACGCGCGCCCGGTGCGAACGCGCGCCAGTTCGTGGCGAAACGCCTCGACCGTCTTGTCCATTTCCTTGCGCGCGTCTTCGATTGTGTCCGTAAGCATGCTCACGGTGCACTCTCCACCCGGGTCCCGATTTGCTCGCCCATCACGGCCCTTCTTATATTACCGACTTTGCGCAGATTGAACACGATGATCGGCAATCGATTATCCATGCACATCGAGATGGCCGTCGAGTCCATCACCTTGAGATTTTTCTGCAGCACCTCGATATAAGTCAGCCGATCGAACTTCTTGGCGCCCGGCTCGCGCATCGGGTCGCGATCGTAGACGCCGTCGACCGTATGGCTGGCCTTGAGGATCACCTCGGCGCCGATTTCCATCGCGCGCAGGCTCGCCGCCGTGTCGGTCGTAAAATAAGGATTGCCGGTGCCGGCCGCGAATATGATGACGCGGCCCTTCTCCAGATGCCGTACTGCCCGCCGCCGAATATACGGCTCGCATAGCGCCTGCATCTCGATCGCCGACAGCACGCGCGTGACGACTCCCGCACCCTCGAGCGCGTTCTGCAGCGCGAGCGCGTTGATAACGGTCGCCAGCATGCCCATCTGATCGGCGGTCGAGCGATCCATCCCGCGCGACTCGTAGTCGCTGCCCCGGATGTAATTGCCGGCGCCGATTACCATCGCAAGCTGCACGCCGAGCGCGGCAACTTCCTTGATTTCCAACGCAATCTCGGCCAGCGCGTCGAGGTCGAGTCCCGACCCCTGCGCCGGCGCGAGCGCCTCTCCGGAAAGTTTAAGCAGGATACGGCTGAAGCGCGGCTTGCCGTCCGTCGCACTTTGAACTTCAGCCATTTCTCGAAGCTCCCGTCGATCTACCTGTCGTCGAAGCCCCGTACCGTCGCGTAAATCCGGCCCGCGTCAGGCAGCCGCCGTAGTCGTCGCCTTGCCTTCGAGCGCCTCGCCCAACTGGTAGCGCGCGAAGCGCCGCACGTCGATCTTCTCGCGCATCTGCAGCGCCGCCTCGCCAATCAAATCGTTGATCGTCTTGTTGCCGCTCGGATCGCGAACGTAAGGCTGCTCGAGCAGACACGCTTCTTTGTAAAATTTCTCGAGCTTGCCCTCGACGATCTTCGCCACCACCGCGGCCGGCTTGCCCTCGGCCTGCGACGCATAGATCTGACGCTCCTGCTCGATGACAGACGCAGGCACTTCCTCGCGCCGCACGCATCGAGTACTCGGAGAGGCCGCCACCTGCATCGCGAGATTCTTCACCAGCGCCTGGAACGCCTCCGACTTGGCGCAGAAATCGGTCTCGCAATTCACTTCGATCAACACGCCGATTTTGCCGCCCGCATGGATATACGAACCGACCGATCCTTCCGATGCGACCCGGCCCGCGCGGCCCGCCGCTGCCGCGATTCCTTTCTCGCGCAGCCAGACCACTGCCTTCTCGAGGTCGCCCGCCGCTTCCGACAGCGCCCGCTTACAGTCCATGATGCCCGCGCCGGTCTTCTCGCGTAGTTCCTTAACCTGATTTGCGTTTAGTTCCATGACAATACAATTCCTGGGTTGAGCTAGTATTCTTGGCCGGTCGCTCTACTGCAAGCGACGGCCGCTATTTGCGGTCCGAAGTTCCGAGTTTATCGGTGAAATATTGACTAGACCGCGCTTGGAGAATCGGGCGCCGACGCCCCCGCGTCTGCTGTCGAGACGCCTGCGTCCGAACGCGAATCCTGCTGCCCTTTCGCGCGTTCCTCCGCGATTTGCTTGCCTTCGAGTACCGCGTCGGCCACCGCGGCCGTGAACAGCTTGATCGCGCGTATCGCGTCGTCGTTGCCGGGGATTCGGTACGCGATAAGATCCGGGTCGCAGTTGGTATCGACCACCGCCGCAACCGGAATCCCAAGACGGTTCGCCTCCGCCACCGCGATATCTTCCTTCTTGGTGTCGATCACCCACAGCGCGTCCGGCAGCTTGCGCATGTTCTTGATTCCGGCCAACGTCGCCATCAGCTTCTCATGCTCGCGGCCGTTGTCGCTCATCTCTTTCTTGGTCAGCGCCTTGATCATCTCCGGGTCGGCCATCGTTTCTTCGAGCTTCTTGAGCCGGTCGATCGACGCGCGAATAGTCTGGAAGTTGGTCAGCATCCCGCCGAGCCAGCGATTGTTGACGTAGTACATTCCGCAGCGCTCGGCTTCTTCCTTGACGATGTCCTGCGCCTGCTTCTTGGTGCCGACGAACAGCATCGTGCCGCCCGCCGCCGCGAGGTCGCGCGCGAAGTCGAAGGTGGCGCGAAACATCTTCACCGTCTGCTGCAGATCGATAATGTAGATACCGTTGCGGGCGCCGAAAATGTATTGCTTCATCTTCGGGTTCCAGCGGCTCGTCTGATGGCCAAAATGAACTCCGGCCTCCAGTAGCTGCTTCATGCTGATTTCAGTCATAGAATTTTGTCCTTGCCTCTTATCCCCTTAGCCGGGGCAATCTTGAAGTAATATCAGGCCGCGCTGCCCCGCGAAAGCACCCGATGTATCCGGGCACTGTCTTAATTCGGCGCTGAGTGTCTGAATTTGAAAGAGCGAGTGTCTTAATTTGGCGGACTAGAGCGGGTACTGGCGTCATTTCAACCCGGCAAAACGCGAGTGGCGTCTTTTGGCATTGTCCCTAACGTTAGGCTCCACTTTCGTCAGAGTGTTGTTGCACTCGTCGGATAAAAAGACGGGATTGGTCCACGCTCCGAACTGCCGCCGCACAATTTCCAACGTCTTGCACATTTAAACCTGCAGATGCCCCATGGCCTGTGCAGGCTTGCTGCACATCCGCCATGTCCACGCACGAAGAAGCTTTCCCGGAATTGCATTCTTGGCGAAGACTTGCAATGACGTCGGGCGCGCGCTTTGTTTCGTTGATACCAGTGCAGCCTGTCACTGTAACGGCGAACAGCACGAGCGCGGCTGCGTGATGGGGTTTCAACGTCTGCTCGCGTTCCCGCTTACTTGGATTTCGTCGCCCTGACTGCTTTCAGGCGGATATCATCGCTCGAGACACAGCCCGCATTGAGCGCGCGCGCCTTCCCCAACGCGGCATCGTTCCTATCATAGCGCTTGAGTCTTCCCGTTTTGTCGAGCGTGATCGGGTCCTGCTCATTGTTCTGAATATTCGTCAGCGCCTTCTCGCAGTGATCTTCGCTGTCAAAACTGGCTACGTTGACCCAGCGCGAGAGCGGGGCGTCGGCCTCAACGTCGTGCGGGATCCTGGCCGAATCGGGCGGCATCATCAGATACCATCCCACGAATGCGAGCGCCGCGAAGTGGCGGCTGTTCCGGTGACTCACAGCGGAAAGTTATACGCCACTTCCCACGTAAAAGTTAATACACCCGCATCCCTACGCGTTCATCGACTCGAGGAACTCCTCGTTGGTCTTGGTCTTGTCCATCTTGTCGATCAAAAATTCCATCGCCTCGACCGCGTTCAACTGGGTCAGCAGCTTGCGCAAAATCCACACGCGATTCAGCGTCGCGCGCGGCAGCAGCAATTCTTCCTTGCGCGTCGACGAGCGTTGAATATCGATCGTCGGGAAAATCCGCTTTTCCAGCAGGCGCCGGTCCAGCGCGATCTGTTGATTGCCGGTGCCCTTGAACTCTTCGAAAATAACTTCGTCCATCCGGCTGCCGGTATCGACCAGCGCCGTCGCGATAATCGTCAGGCTGCCGCCGTCTTCGGTGTTGCGCGCCGCGCCAAAAAATTTCTTCGGCTTATGCAGCGCGTTGGAATCGACGCCGCCCGACAGGATCTTCCCCGACGGCGGCACCACGGTGTTGTACGCGCGCGCCAGCCGCGTGATCGAATCGAGCAGAATGACGACGTCGCGCCCATGCTCGACCAGCCGCCGTGCTTTCTCGATCACCATCTCGGCGACCTGGACGTGACGCGTCGCCGGCTCGTCGAAGGTCGAGCTCACGACTTCGCCCTGCACCGAACGCAGCATGTCGGTGACTTCCTCGGGCCGCTCGTCGACCAGCAGCACGATCAGCACGATCTCCGGATGATTATGCGCAATCGCTTTCGCGATCGCCTGCAGCATCATGGTCTTGCCGGTAAACGGCGCCGCGACTATCAACCCGCGCTGCCCTTTGCCAATCGGCGCGACCAGATCGATGATGCGCGTGGTCAAATCTTCGTGATTGTATTCGAGCTTGATCCGCTCCTCGGGATACAGCGGCGTCAGGTTGTCGAACAGGATCTTGTCGCGCGCCTTTTCCGGATCTTCATAGTTGATCGATTCAACCTTGAGCAGCGCGAAATATCGCTCGCCTTCTTTCGGCGGCCGAATCAGTCCTGAAACGACGTCGCCCGTGCGCAGATTGAACTTCCGTATCTGGCTCGGCGAAATATAGATGTCGTCGGGACCCGGCAGGTAGTTGTAATCCGGCGCGCGCAGGAAGCCGAAGCCGTCGGGCAGGATTTCGAGCACGCCCTCGCCGAGGATCGATCCGTTCTTGGCGGCCTGCGCCTGCAGCACCGCAAAGATCATCTCCTGCTTGCGCATGTTGGTGGCGCCATCGACGTTGAAGTCGCGCGCCATCTGCGCCAGCTCTGTAATCTTCGCGCGCTTGAGCGACTTGAGGTTGAGCACCCCTTCTTCGCTGATCACCGGCGCCGGCGGCGGCAGATTCGGATTGCTGTCGAGATTTACCTGCCGCGGTGTGCCGTTGGTCGAACGCGGATCGTCGAAGCGACCTTCCTCGGTCTTCGCAACGTGTCTGCCCTTGGACATATGCCTTCCCCGCAACCTGGACTCCATCTTTATGCTGCAGCTCGCCGCCCCTTACGGGCGCGCGCATCGCAGGTTATGAACATTTGTTCCAATGGCCTCCCGCGGACGGGAGATACCATTATAGATTGTGTAATCAAGCGGTCGGGATTCGGAACAACAAACGCCTTGAGTTCAAGTTCGGAATTACGGACCGCAGGGAAACGGGATTCATCCACCCAGCCCGTCTCAGCGTCCTCAGTGCGGAAGCTCAGCTAAAACGCTACCCATGCAAAGCCTCCAAGTCAACGGCCAAGGCAATCAATCAGAAGATTCAGTGCCGCAGCGCTGAATGTGCGCATGTTGGCGACGCGATCCGGCTTCCCTGTTTCGATCGTAATCGAGCGTTCGATCGGGCCGGCGACTGCGATACAGCTGTGGCCCGCCGCGTCGCCGTAGCGATTGCCGCTGGGGCCGCTCGCGCCGATCTCCGCGATACTCCAGGTGACGGCGAAACGGGTGCGCGCTGCGCGCGCCAAGATCATTGCGCCTTCCTCGGTGACCGACTTGATTCCGGCGAATGCCGTGTCTGGCAGATCGAGCATCGCGCGCCGCGCCTTGAGCGTGTAAACGACGGCGCCGCCGACGAAGTAGGTCGACGCTCCGGGCACACTCAACAGCGCGGCCGAGACGAGACCGCCGGTGGTGGATTCGGCGACGGCGATATTCTCGTGGCGCTCTTTTAGAATCGCGGCGATCTTATCGGCGAGCGGCAACAGATCTTGCATGGGGGCCTCTTTGAGTTTCTGTGTCGGCGGGCGCGGCGTAGCCGTCGAGGAAGATTGAAGTGACGATGTCGACTGCGCGGTCTGCGGTTGAGTAGTCGCGGCCGTGGCGGTTGATGCCGCGCATCATGCCGAGCAGAGATTCGGCCGCGATGCGGGTGTCGATGCCGGGCTTCACCGCGCCGCGTTTTACGCCTTCGTCGAGAACTCCGCTGATCAATCGCGACAACTCATTGCGCTGGTCGCGAAACTGGCGCTCCTGCGAGGGCGGCAAGGCTTGGGGATCGCGCAGCATGGCAAAGAACGGACGGCGGCTGCGGAAAAATATTAGTGCGTGCCGCACGATCGTCGCGATCTGTTCACGCACCGAATTGCATCCGGCCAAAGCCACGCGAATTTCGCGCTGCAGCTCGGCAAATCCGCCAATCACCGCCGCCGCGTAGAGCTCTTCCTTCGATCTGAATTGGCGATAGACGCTGCCCTTGCCGACGCCGGCGCGAGCCGCCACCTCATCGATCAGCACGAGTTCGAACTCTCTTTCGGCGAAGAGTTCTGCCGCACTCTGTAGAATTCTCTCACGCAGGAACGGGGTGGCCGGCCTGCCACGACCGTCCTTGCGGCGAACCGCCGGCGAAGCCATTTGGCGCTTGACGGTCACGATCGGAAACCTGCAATCATTGAATTCGTAGGTAGGGCAGTCGCCTGCGGCACCCCTCAAATATGGACTGACGGGTCCAAAATTGCAAGAATGATTAAATTACAGAGGTTAGGATCGGCATTTGCTAGCTAGGACAGGATTGCGACGGAGACCATGATGGATTCAGACGCCCCGACGACCGGAAAGCCCAACGCCACGCGATTTGTGCAGAATGCAGAAATGCCTGGTTTGATAGAAAATGTTAAGCAGCATTGGCTGCGGTGGGCGATCGTCCTGCTCGTCGCGATCTTCGTCATTCGTCATTTCAGCGCAGGCAGCAGCACCGATTCTTCAACCACTGCCGCCGTCGTGCATGCGCCCGTGCCGGTTGCGGCGGTGGCGGCAACGCTGGGCGATTTGAATCAGTACATCAACGCAATCGGAACGGTGACGGCGTACAACACGGTCACTATTAAGAGCCGGGTCGACGGGCAGCTGAACAAGGTAAATTTTACCGAAGGGCAGATTGTAAAGGCCGGCGACGTGCTGGCTGAGATCGATCCGCGTCCGTACCAGGTGCAGCTCGAACAGGCGCAGGGCACGCTGGCGAAGGATCTGGCGACGCTCGAAAACAACAAAATTCTCTACGCGCGCGACAAAGAACTTTACGCGCAGAAAGTGATCGCGCGGCAGGACCTGGACAACCAGGAAGCGCTGGTCGGCCAATATGGCGGCTCGATCGAGAGCGATAAGGGCGCAGTCGACAACGCCAAGCTTCAACTGACTTACAGCAAGATCACGTCGCCGATCACGGGGCGCGTTGGGCTGCGGCTGCAGGACCCGGGCAATATCATTCATGCGACCGACGCGACCGGCCTCGCGGTCATTACGCAACTGCAGCCGATCGCGGTCGACTTCAGCATCCCCGAAGACGATCTGCCGAAACTCGAAAAGGCGATGAAGGCGAATCCGCAGCTGCCGGTCGTCGCTTACGATCGCGACGTCAAGCACAAGCTCGCCGAGGGAGCACTGCTGACGACTGACAATCAAATCGATCAGTCCACCGGCACGATCAAGCTCAAGGCGGCGTTTCCCAACGACGACAATTCGCTGTTCCCGAATCAATTCGTCAACGCGCAGTTGCTGGTCGACACTATCCCCAATGCCACTCTGATCCCGGCGGCCGGACTGCAGCGCAGCCAGCAAGGCGCGTTCGTCTACGTCGTCAAGCCGGACAAGACCGTCACGATGCAGATGGTGACCGTGCAAGCGACGCAGGGGGACATCGTCGCGATATCCAAGGGCCTTACTCCCGGACAGCTGGTCGTCACCGACGGCGTCGACAAGCTGCAGCAGGGCGCGCATGTGAATATGCAGCTCGCTGCGATGCCGCCCGCGAACGCGGCCCCTGGGAACGCGGCGGCTGCTCCTTCGGGACCCGGAGCCAATCCGTGAATTTGTCGCGCCCGTTCATTCTGCGGCCGGTCGCGACTTCTTTGCTGATGGTCGGGCTGCTGCTGGCTGGCCTCGTCGCCTACGGGCAACTGCCGGTGTCGGCATTGCCGCAGGTCGACTATCCGACAATCCAGGTTGTCACCTTTTACCCCGGCGGCAGTCCGGACGTGATGGCGTCCTCGGTGACTGCTCCGCTTGAGCGGCAATTCGGCGAGGTGCCGGGCCTCACGCAGATGACCTCGAACAGCTCGTTCGGCAGCTCGGTCATCACGCTGCAGTTCGATCTCAACTTGAGTATCGACGTGGCCGAGCAGGAAGTGCAGGCGGCGATCAACGCGGCGACGACTTATCTGCCGACCGATCTCCCGAACCCGCCCGTTTACAGCAAGACCAATCCTGCCGACACGCCGATTCTTACGCTGGCACTGACGTCGAAAGAGCTGCCGCTCGATCAGGTCGAAGATCTGGCCGACACTCGCCTGGCCGAGAAGATCTCGCAGCTGCCGGGTGTGGGCCTGGTCAGTATCGGCGGCGGCCAGAAGCCCTCAGTCCGCATCCAGGCTAATCCGACCTCGCTCGCATCATATGGAATGACGCTGGAAGATCTGCGGACTGCGATATCTTCAGCCAACGTCGACGAAGCCAAGGGTAACTTCGACGGCAAGCAGCAGGCGTACACGATCGGCGCCAACGACCAGCTGCTGGCGGCGCAGGACTACATGCCGCTGATCGTCTCGTATCACAACGGCGCGCCGGTCAAGCTGTCCGACGTCGCGACCGCGGTCGACGATGCCGAGAACGTCAAGGCTGCGGCGTGGATGAACCTGACACCGGCCGTGATCGTCAACGTTCAGCGTCAGCCGGGCGCCAACATCATCGCCGTGGTGGATCGGATCAAGGCGCTGATGCCGCGCTTGCAGGCGTCGCTGCCGTCATCAGTGAAAGTGCAGATTCTGACAGATCGCACCACCACCATCCGCGCGTCGGTCAAGGACGTCGAGTTCGAGCTGATGCTGACGGTGGCGCTGGTCGTGATGGTCATCTTCCTGTTCCTGCGCAGCCTGTCGGCGACGATCATCCCGAGTATCGCCGTGCCGCTGTCGCTGATCGGTACCTTCGGCGTCATGTACATGCTGGGCTACAGCCTCGACAATCTGTCGCTGATGGCGCTCACGATTTCGACCGGCTTCGTGGTCGACGACGCCATCGTCATGATCGAAAACATCTCGCGCTTCATCGAGGAGGGCGACAAGCCACTGGACGCCGCGCTCAAGGGCGCCGAGCAGATCGGCTTCACGATTCTGTCGCTGACCATCTCGCTGATCGCCGTGCTGATTCCGCTGCTGTTCATGGGCGACATCGTTGGCCGCCTGTTCCGCGAGTTCGCAGTCACGCTGGCGGTGACCATCCTGATGTCGGCAGTGGTCTCGCTGACGCTGACGCCGATGATGAGCGCGAAACTACTGAAGCACACGCCCGAGGATCAGCAGACCTGGTTCTACCGCAGGTCGGAAAAAGTCTTCAACGACACGATCGCGTTTTACGGCCGCACGCTCGAATGGGTGCTCGAGCACGAGTTCGCCACGTTGATGGTCGCGATCGCAACGCTCGTGCTGACCATCGTGCTCTACATCGTCGTGCCCAAGGGCTTCTTTCCGGTGCAGGACACCGGCGTCATCCAGGGCGTTTCGCAAGCGCCGCAGGACGTTTCGTTCGCCGCGATGGTGCGTGGGCAGCAGTCCCTGGCGCAGATCATTTTGCAGGACCCTGCCGTCGAGAGTCTGTCGTCGTTCGTCGGCATCGACGGCACCAACACGACAGTTAACAGCGGACGCATCCTGATCAATCTGAAGCCGCTCGAGGATCGCAAGGTCGATATCACGACGGTCATCAACCGCCTCGCGCCGAAGCTGGCTTCGGTCAGCGGCATCCAACTGTTCCTGCAGCCGGTGCAGGATCTGACGGTCGAAGATCGCGTGAGCCGCACGCAGTATCAGTACAGCCTCGAGGATCCGAGCGCCGACGAGCTGAATTTGTGGACCAACAAACTGGTCGACAAGCTCAAGACGCTGCCGGCGCTGCGCAATGTCGCGACGGACCAGCAGAACGACGGCTGGGAAGAGCACGTCGTCATCGATCGGCTGACGGCGTCGCGCCTCGGCATCACGCCGAATCTCATCGACAACACTTTGTACGACGCCTTCGGGCAACGCCAAGTCTCGACGATGTTCACGCAGCTGAACCAGTATCACGTGGTGCTGGAAGTGGCGCCGCAGTTCCAGCGCAATCCGCACGCGCTCGACGACATCTATATTCGCTCGAACACTGGAGGCGAGGTGCCGCTAAGTGCCTTCACGCGCTTCGAGCCGGGCGCGGCGCCGCTGATAGTCAATCACGAGGGTCAGTTTCCCGCGGTGACGATCTCGTTCGATCTCGCGTCGGGCTACTCGCTGGGCGACGCCGTTTCCGCGATCGACACAGCGCGTGAGCAAATCGGGATGCCCGCGAGCATCGAGGCTTCGTTCCAGGGCACCGCCGCTGCGTTCCGCGCGTCGTTGAAGAACGAACCGCTCTTGATCCTCGCCGCACTGGTCACCGTGTATATCGTGCTCGGCGTTCTCTATGAGAGTTACATTCACCCGGTCACGATTCTCTCGACGCTGCCGTCGGCCGGAGTCGGCGCAATCCTGGCTCTGATGATCTGCGGACAGGATCTCAACGTGATCGCGCTCATCGGTATCATCCTGCTGATAGGTATCGTGAAGAAGAACGCGATCATGATGATCGACTTCGCGCTGGAGGCTCAACGCGGCGAAGGCAAGCCTCCGCGCGAGGCCATTTACCAGGCGTGTCTGCTGCGCTTCCGGCCCATCATGATGACGACGATGGCGGCGCTGCTCGGCGGCTTGCCGCTCGCGTTGGGCACCGGAGTCGGCTCGGAATTGCGCCGCCCGCTGGGTATCGCCATCGTCGGCGGCCTGCTGGTGAGCCAGGTGCTCACGCTGTACACGACGCCGGTTATTTTCCTGACCTTCGATCGCATGGCTACGCGCTTCGCTCAGTGGCGCAACAAAGGCGTCGCGCCGGATGCCATTCCGGCTCAAGCATCATGAGCGTCTCCGAAGTTTTCATAAGGAAGCCGGTCGCCACCACGCTGCTGACCCTTGCGCTTGCGCTGGCCGGCGCGATTGCTTTTCGGCTGCTGCCGGTCGCGCCGTTGCCGCAGGTCGAGTTCCCCACCATTCAGGTCCAGGCGACTTTGCCCGGCGCGAGTCCCGAAACGATGGCTTCGTCGGTGGCGACTCCGCTCGAGCGCCAATTCGGCCGTATTGCCAACCTGACCGAACTGACTTCGACCAGCTATCTCGGCGCCACCAGCATCGTTTTGCAATTCGACTTGAACCGGAATATCGACGCCGCTGCGCGCGACGTGCAGGCCGCCATCAACGCCGCCGCTGGCCAACTACCGGCGACCCTGCCGAGCAAGCCGACCTATCGAAAGGTCAATCCTGCCGACGCACCAATCATGATTCTCGGTCTGACCTCGACCGCCGTGCGGCCGGGTTTGATGTACGACGCTGCCGACTCGATCCTCGAGCAGAAGCTCTCGCAAATCGACGGCGTCGGCCAGGTCAACGTCGGCGGCAGCGCGTTGCCCGGCGTCCGCGTCGAACTGAATCCAACGCAGATGAGCAACCTCGGCGTCGGTCTCGAAGACGTGCGAACTGTTCTGGCCAACGCCAATGCGAATCGCCCCAAAGGCGAGGTGGCCAACAATGAAAAGACCTGGGGCTTGAGCACGACCGATCAACTGCTCAAGGCCGAGGATTACCAGCCGCTGATCGTGCGCTACAACAATGGCGCCGCCGTTCAGCTTTCCGACATCGGACTGGTAAGAGACTCCGTCGAGAACGTACGCGCCGCCGGGATGGTCGATGGCAAGCCTGCAGTGCTGGTCATCATTTTCCGGCAACCCGGCGCCAACATTATCGATACCGTCGATCGAATTTACGCGGCGTTGCCCCAATTGAGCGCGTCGATCCCGTCCGCGATCGACCTCACCGTAGTCCTCGACCGGACGACCACCATCCGCGCCTCGGTGCATGACGTCGAATTCACGATGATGATTTCGATCGCGCTCGTCATCATGGTGGTGTTCCTGTTCCTGCGTAATCTGCGCGCCACGCTGATTCCGGGCGTCGTCGTTCCGCTGTCGCTCATCGGCACTTTCGGTATCATGTACCTGTTCGGCTACAGCCTCGACAATCTCTCGCTGATGGCGCTGACGATTTGCACTGGCTTCGTGGTCGACGACGCCATCGTCGTCATCGAGAACATTTCCCGCTTCCGCGAGCAGGGCATGTCGCCGCTCGACGCCGCCATCAAGGGCGCCGCGGGGATAGGATTCACCGTCATATCGATCAGCATCTCGCTGGTCGCCGTCTTCATCCCGATTTTGCTGATGGCTGGAATCGTCGGCCGCTTGTTCCGCGAGTTCGCCGTCACCTTATCGGCCGCCGTGTTGGTTTCACTGGTCATCTCGCTGACCACGACGCCGATGATGGCCGCGCATCTGCTCAAGCCGCACGACCAGGAAAAGCACAACCGCTGGTACGAGATGAGCGAGCGTTTCTTCACCGGGATGCTCGACCGCTACGAAAAAAGCCTGTTGTGGGTGCTCGATCATCAACCACTCACTTTGGCGGTCGCACTCGGGACGCTTGCGCTGAGCATCTACCTGTTCATGGTGGTGCCGAAAGGATTCTTCCCGCAGCAGGATACTGGCCGCCTGATGGGCGCGGTGCAGGCCGACCAGGACACGTCATTCCAGGCGATGAAGGAGCGGCTGCAGGAACTGGTCGCGGCAATTGGTAAGGATGCGGCGGTCGGCAACGTCATCGCGTTCACCGGCTCGCAGGGCGCAACCAATACGGCGAACATGTTCATCTCGCTCAAACCGCTGAGCGAGCGAAAGATCAACGCCGACCTCGTGATCGGACGCATCCGCAAGGAGGTTGCGCATATCGCCGGCGTCAATCTTTACCTGCAGTCGGTTCAGGATTTGCGCATCGGCGGCAGAATGAGCAACGCGCAATATCAATTCACGCTGCAGAGCGACGACCTCAACGAGCTCAACCAATGGGCGCCGAAGGTGCTCAAGAAATTGCGCACCGTTAAAATCCTCACCGACGTCAGCAGCGATCAGCAGAACAGCGGCCTCGAGGCCAACGTCGTCGTCGATCGCGACACGGCGTCGCGCCTCGGACTTTCGCAGCAGGCGATCGACGACACGCTCTACGACGCCTTTGGCCAGCGGCAAGTCTCGACGATGTACACGCCGCTCAACCAGTACCATGTCGTGATGGAGGTCGCGCCGCAGTTCTGGCAGAACCCCGACTCACTCGATCAGATCCACGTGATGTCGAGCACCGGCCAGCTGGTCAAGCTCAGCACCTTCACCCACTTCGCCGATGACACGACCGCGCTGGCGGTCAATCACACGGGGCAATTTCCCTCCGTCACCATCTCGTTCAACCTTGCGCCGGGTGTGGCGCTGGGCGAGGCGGTCGACGCCATCAACGAGGCCGAGGCGCAGATCAAGATGCCCGCCGGCATTCGCGGAACCTTCCAGGGCACTGCGCAGGCGTTCCAGGACTCGCTCAAAAACGAAGGCTTCCTCGTCGCGTTCGCGCTATTCGCCGTGTACATCGTGCTCGGCATCCTCTACGAAAGTTACATCCATCCGATCACGATTTTGTCGACGCTGCCGTCGGCCGGCGTCGGCGCGATTCTCGCGCTGCTGCTGTTCCATATTGAGCTGAGCGTGATCGCACTCATCGGAATCATCCTGCTGATCGGCATCGTCAAGAAAAACGCGATCATGATGATCGACTTCGCGCTCGAAGCTCAGCGCGGCGAAGGCAAATCGCCGCATGACGCCATCTATGAAGCGTGCGTGCTGCGCTTTCGCCCGATCATGATGACGACGATGGCCGCGCTGCTCGGCGGCTTGCCGCTCGCGCTCGGCAACGGCACCGGCTCCGAGATGCGCCGCCCGCTCGGTATCGCAATCGTCGGCGGCCTGATGGTGAGCCAGATGCTGACGCTCTACACGACGCCGGTGATCTACCTCTACATGGACCGCGTCAGCGCCGAATGGTCGAAACTATGGCGTTGGGCCATCGGCCGCCCAAAATCCGCCCCCGCCGAATCCCACGTCGCCGACTGAGCAGCGCAGGTTCGTTAGGAACTTACCAATGCCGGTGGGCGCTTGGTTACCCACTGGATCGCTTGATCGTACGCGTGCGCGAGTTGTAGGCAGGCCAGCTCGGCGTGATTCGGACCTATGATCTGAATGCCCATCGGCAACCCGTGCTGGTTGAAGCCGGCGGGCACGCTGAGCGCGGGGCAGCCTGACATCGAGATTGGGATCATCACTTCCATCCAGCGATGGTAGGTGTCCATCGGCACGCCGCCGACTTCTTTCGGCCAATGGGTCGACGCGTCGAAGGGAAAGACCTGGCCGGCGGGCGCGATCATGAAATCATATTTCTCGAAAAATCTTCGCACCTCGTGATACCAAGCGGTGCGTGCTCGTGACGCTTGCGCGATTTCCAATGCGCTCGTCTTGAGGCCGTGTTCGATCTCCCACCGCAGCTCGGGTTTCATCAGCGCACGTTGAGCCGGATCGGCAAAGGCCACACCGAACTCCGCCGCGATTTGCCAACCGCGAATCTTCAGCCAGCTTTCCCATACAGTCTCGAGCGGATAGTCCACCCGCGCAGGTTCGACGACGCAGCCGAGCGTTTCGAAAACCTTGAGCGTGCTCTCACACAGCTCGAGCACGCCCGGCTCGAACGGCATCTTCCCGCCAAAATCGCCGGCCCATCCGATTCTCGTTCCCTTGAAATCGCGCTCGAGCGATCCGGCAAACACGCCCGCACCCTCGCGAATCGAAAATGGCGTGCGCGCGTCGTACCCGGCAATCACCGAAAGAAACATCGCGAGGTCGGGCACCGTCCGCGCCATCGGGCCGTGCACCGAGATCGACGGCGTGAAGACGTCGAAAATTTGCGACGGCACACGCCCAAACGAAGTCCGAAATCCGAACACGTTGTTGAACGCCGCGGGATTTCGCAGCGATCCGCCATGGTCGCTGCCGTCCGCCACCGGCACCATCCTGAGCGCGAGCGCGACCGCCGCCCCGCCGCTGCTGCCGCCGCACGTATTCGATTGATCGTACGCATTGAGCGTCGTGCCAAAGACCGGATTGTAGGTTTGCGACCCCAGCCCGAACTCCGGCACATTGGTTTTCCCGATGATGATCGCGCCGGCGCGCCGGATGCGCTCAACCATGATCGAGTCCGTCCGTGGAACAAAGTTCTTGAACAGCGGCGAGCCCATCGTCGTGCGGATGCCCGCGGTCGGCTCGAGGTCTTTGACCGCGTGCGGAAATCCGTGCATCCAGCCGAGATGCTCGCCGCGTGCGAGTTGTGCGTCGCGATTCTTCGCCTTATCGAGCAGAACTTCGCGCGGCTGCAGTGAGACGATCGCGTTGACCCGCGGGTTCAGGCGCTCGATTTGATCGAGGTACGCCGTCATCACCTCGACGCAAGAAATCTGCTTCGATTTGATCGCGCGCGAAAGCGCGACCGCGTCGAGATTTACGATCTCCGCCATGCTCAGGATTTCGCTTTGGCGCGCTCGCATTTCTGCGCGACGTCCCATCCGATTTCTGCCGTCTGTCTCGCCTTGGCGCCGCGCAGCGCCGCGTCGGGACCGCTCGCGTTGCCGAGTTTCGCGCGCATCGCAATTCCCTGCGAGATTGCGGCGCCGCGAAAAAATGAAAACGCTACGAAGTACATCAGATCGGGGATGCTGGCGCGGCCGGTGCGCCGGCAATATGCAGCGACGAATTGTTCTTCGCTCGGAATCCCCGTCGCCTTCAGATCGATGCCCTGAAAACTCAGCAGGCCGTCGACGCCCGGCGGAGTGTGGTACGAACGGCAGGCCCAGGCGAGATCACTCAGTGGATGCCCGAGCGTCGAGAGCTCCCAGTCGAGCACCGCGACGACGCGCGGCTCAACCGGATGAAAGACGATATTCTCGATGCGGTAATCGCCGTGCGCGATCGTCGTCTCATCCGCCGTTGGAATGTTGCGCCCGAGCCATTCGATGAGGCGATCCATCTCGGGAATCTCGTCGATCTTCGACGCTTCGTATTGTTTTGACCATCGCGCGAGCTGGCGCGCGACGTACGCCTCGGGCCGGCCATAGTCGCCCAGGCCAACGGCACGAAAATCGACCTGGTGCAGCCGCGCAAGCACGTCATTCATCGAGTCGTAGCACGCCGCGCGCTCGCGCGGGTTCGAATTGGGCATCATCGGATCGCGGATAATGCGGCCCTCGACGAAGTCCATCACGAAGAACGCGGTGCCGATGATTGAAGTGTCCTCGCAGAGCAGATGCACGCGCGGGACCGGCACGCCGGTTGAAGCGAGCGCCTTGATTATTCGAAATTCGCGCTCGACCTGGTGCGCCGACTGGAGCAGCGTGCCGGGCGGCTTCTTGCGCATGACCCAGCGCGCCGCGGGAGTCTCGAGCAGGAAAGTTGGATTCGATTGCCCGCCGACGAACTGTCGCACCGCCAGCGGTCCGCGAAAGTCCGGCATCCGCTCGCGCAGATAGGGTTCGAGGCGATCCTCGTCGAAGCGATGATTTTCGCGGACGGGTGTTAGCTCACCCTCAGCCGGCATTAGTTCGCGCTCCGAATTTCAGGCTCCTGCTTGCAACAGCTCTGAATCTCGGTCTGCGCGACGTCGGTGTCAACCGGGTTGATATGCGGTTCGGAGTTAGTTTGTATTTTTATGCCCGCGACCACACGCCCCCAGCCGAGCTCTTCTCTGACGTAGTAGGAGCGGCGCTCGGTCTCGAATTCCACTTCGTCCTCGCCGCCGTCGGTCTGCACACTGCACACAACTTTCTGTCCCGCCGGAACTACGAACGCATGATAGCCCCCCGGACCGATCCGCGCCGTATCCTCGCCACAGGTAATGTCGGGGCGGAGCGCAGAGCCGACGTAATTGTAAGGCCGGTACACGTAGATGACGGCGTTACCGGGAGGCGACTCGATTTTTTCGAATGGCTTGCCCTCGACGGCGCATCCGATCGCGAGCGCGACGACGACGCCAAGCAGCAATGTCAGCAGTCTTCGATTCATTGGCAGACGATTCATTTGTCGACGACGGATGCGGTTCGAGATTTGCCTGCGCTAGCGGCGGCCTGCGCCAACCTCGCCTCGTCGGCATAGATCTTCTGATCGAGCCGTTGCCGGACCGCGGCGCGCGCGGCGTCGTCAACCTCCTTGTGGCTGGCCTGCGTGTAGAGACTGTACGACTTCGAGACGTGTTCCTTGGCGGTGTAGTCGCCAATGATGGTGTCGCCCGAGCTGATCGACAAAGAGGCAAACGCCGTCACACCGATATCGCCGGTCGGATTGCCAACCCAGCTTCCAGGATCGACCGCGCTGAGGAGGAGCGGGATATGGTAATCGTCATGCGTCAATTCTTCGCGATAGGTAAAAGTCACGGGCGATGAATCAGACAGCGACATCGCGACCGCAGGCGGAAGTTCGGCCGGGTCACCGGAAATCAGCTTACCTTTGAACGGTAGCGGATGCGCGGGCACGTCGGCGACTTTGGGCGCGATGACGAGTTGCGAATCCGGCACCTGCGACACTCCGCCAACCTGCGATTGCGACTGCCCAAGCTGCGATTGCGACTGCAATTGATCCGGTTGCTGCGTGCCGCATCCGAACGCGCCGATCGCAGCACAAAATGCCGCGAGAATGAGTGTTTCCCTCATACCTTATAGACGCTGCGCCGATATTCAGGATGCGGGGCCTGGCGCGCTATATGAAAATTGTACCAGAAAAGGGCGCTTTACTTGACGATTCCGCTGGCGACGTAGACCGTGCCGCCGAGCATCTGCTCGACTTCGAGCCCCGGCACTAGCGCCTCCAGATTGCTCCACGGACGCGCGAGGCCCTCCAGCGTGCTGGTGGATCGCAGCGCGGCGTTCCACACGAACAAGTTCAGCGGCATCGTCCGTATCGGCGCCCACTTGAGTCCGGCCGCGACCACGCGCGCGCCCGGCTTGAGATGACTGACGACGTTGGCAATCGCGTTGCGCGTCCGCATGATGTCGTGCGTGAAATGAAACAGCGCCGCGTCGGCTGCAATCGGTATCGCAGCTTCCTCGACCGACGCCGAAATGAACATAACGTTGCGCCAGTTGTTCTCGGCCGCCCGCGCACGCGCCCGCTCGAGCATCTCGGGGCTCTGCTCGATTCCGACAATCGCACCATCCGCGTCGACGAGACCCTCCAGCGCGGTGAGACTCAATCCGGTGCCGCAGCCGACATCGAGCACCCGGTCGCCGCTTTTCAAACCCAGCAGATCTATCGCGCGCTGCCGTACCGGTTCGAACAGCGCCAGCTCGAAGTCGTAGATCCGCGCGCGCGAGCGATACTGTCGCAGCGCGGCGGAGCGATTCGGCGTAAACAATTGCGCGAGCCGTTGCAATCGCGGCGAGCGGTCGTCAGGAGGAGAGTCCACGTTCGATGCCTCGCTTTACCAAATATCACGAAAGCGGCCCGATGGCGCGTTTTGCTCGTAGACCTGCCGCCCTTGTGTCATTAGGATGCTTGCGAAGCGAGGTCTGGCGGGGACAGTGATTCAGGGAACATTGCGGACTTTGGCTCTGGGTGTGGCCGCCCTTGTCGCGGCGATAGTCGGTGGGATTGCGACCGCGCATGCGGTCGAGCGGGGATTCACCGGCACGTTCACCTACCGCAACGATAATTTTCGCACGGGACAAAACCTGGCGGAGAGCGTACTGACTCCTTCGACGGTTAATGCGAACCGCTTCGGCCTCAAGTTCGCCGACGCCGTCGACGGCTTCATTTATGCCGAGCCGCTCTACGTGCCGAACGTAACGATCCCGAGCCAGGGGACGCATAACGTCGTGTACGTCGCGACCGAAAATGACAGCGTGTACGCGTTCGACGCGGACGCGGAAGGGCCTCCGCTTTGGCAAACCAGCTTTATCGATCCCGCTGATGGCATCACTCCGGTGCCGGTCTCGGACCTCGGACCTGATTGCATGGACCTGACCAAGATCATCGGGATTACCGCTACGCCCGTAATCGACCCGTCGACGGGAACTCTGTTCGTGATCTCGAAGGTCAAGCTGGGCCCGGGCAGTTATCGGCAGCAACTGCACGCACTCGATATCACCACCGGACTCGAGCAACCGAATTCTCCTGTGACGATCGCAGCAAGCGCCCCGGGAACGGGTGAGGACAGCGTCAACGGCGTCGTTACTTTCGATCCGCTGTTGCAGCACGATCGCGCGGCGCTGACGCTCGCGAATGGCGTGGTCTATTTGACCTTCGCCTCACATTGCGACATCACGCCGTATCACGGATGGATTCTCGGCTATGACGAGACCACGCTGGCGCAGGAGGTCGTCTACAATGACACGCCCAACGGCGCGCAAGGCGGAATCTGGGAATCGGGATGCGGCCCCGGCGTCGATACCAATGGCGATTTGATCGCAGTCAGCGGCAACGGGACATTCGATACCGTTGCGTCGCCGATTGACTACGGCGACAGCTTCATCCGATTGACGCCCAACATCGGCACCCCCGGAACCATGACCGTCGACAGCTTCTTCACGCCGCTCAACGAGCTGATCCTCGATGACGAAGACGCCGACATGGGTTCGGGCGGCAACCTCCTGCTGCCGGATCAGCCCGGACCAAATCCTCATCTTGTGATCGGCATAGGCAAGCTCGGGACGATCTACCTGGTCAACCGCGACTCGATGGGCGGATTTAACGCCGGCATGGATCAGATGGTGCAGGAACTGCCGGGCGCAGTAGGTGGGATGTTCAGCACACCCGCGTACTGGCAGGGAAAGGTCGCGAAGGGCATCGTGCGGAACATGATCTACACCGTCGCGGTGAACGATTCGCCGAAGAGTTTTGTCATCACCAATGGAATGATCGAGACGGCGACCGAGTCCATCGCCAGGAACTTCACATTTGGATTCCCGGGCGCCTCGCCGGTTATATCTGCCGATAACACCACGGGCGGCATCATGTGGGCCGTAAATGCTTCGGGCTTTACGACAGGTGGGACCGCGATTCTCTATGCCTTCGACGCGATCAACCTGAACAACGAGCTTTATGACAGCAATCAGGTGAGCGGCGATCACCCTGGCCCCGCGGTTAAGTTCGCCGTTCCTACAGTGGCCAACGGGTCGGTCTATGTGGGAACACAGACCCAGCTCGCCGTGTTCGGGATGTACCCCAGTAGGCTAACTTTCAGTCCTGCTTCGCTCGCATTCGGCAACGTGAGCGTCTCCACCACCAGCAAGCCCAGGACCGTCACGATCACGAACTCGGGCCACAAGCGAAGCATGCCGCTGAGTATCACGATGGAAAGCGCATCGCCGCCGCAATTCGCGATAAAGTCGCAATGCGAAAAAGCCCTCAAGCCTCACAAGAGTTGCAAAGTGTCCGTGACTTTCGCGCCAACCAACACCTTTCTAGACTTGGGAACGCTGACGATCGTCGACGACGAGCCCAACTCGCCCCAGACGGTAAGTCTGTCCGGAACCGGCAAGGCCGCCGGCAGCAAATAACCGAAACACTGTCCCCTTCGCTCTTCGCATCGACATTCTGAATTGACGCCTCGTTTGCTCTGATGCGGCGAATAGAGCAAATTAGACTAATCGCTAGCCATTCGACGCTTGCGTCGCAATTTGCTAGTTAAACTGCTCATTCATACATGCTGTCGTGATTCTATGCTTTCTGTTAGATTACGTTGGCTGCGATTCTCTAAAAGATCTTGGGGTTGGGGGTTATGGGAAAACGGGGTCTGATAATGGCGGTCATCGTTGCGCTTGGCGGGCTGGCGGTTTGCCTGCTGCCGCTTTCGGCGCGCGCAGTCGCCTCGGGATCGTCCGCGACCACCGCCCAAATCACCGATCAAATCAACGACAACGACGTAGTCACGGTGCCGGGCAACGTCCGTCCCGAGGCTACGGCGCGCAATGATCGCGGGGCCGTGCCCGACGATTTCCCGCTCGACCATCTGCTGCTTCAATTGCGTCGCTCGCCATTACGCGAGCGCGCGCTAGAGCAGTTGCTCAACCAGCTTGAAGATCCGGCCTCGCCGAACTACCACCATTGGCTGACCGCGCAGGAATTTGGCGATCGCTTCGGTGCGGCTGCCGGCGACATCGCCACCATATCCGCATGGCTTCGAGCGCAGGGGCTCCAGGTCAACTACGTCGATCCGAACGCGATGCTGATCGATTTTTCCGCGACTGCGGGATCGATCCATCGCGCTTTCCATACGCGCATCCGTGCGCTGTCGGTGAACGGCGCGAGCCATTTCGCCAATATGAGCGACCCGAGCATCCCGGCCGCACTCGCGCCGGTGGTCGCGGGCATCGTCTCGCTGAATGATTTCCGTCCGCATCCGATGTATCGGCGGCGAACGGACTTCACGACCAGCAGCGGCTACCAGCTGATGGTGCCCGCGGACCTCGCGACCATCTATAACTTCAATCCGCTGTTCGCCGCCGGCTACTCGGGACAGGGACAGACTATCGTCACGGTTGAAGACACCAATCTTCACACCACTGCCGACTGGACCAGGTTCCGCAGTGTCCTGGGTCTTAGCACTTACTCGTCGGGCTCGTTGACTACGGTTCATCCTACGGGCACCGGCGGAACCTGCACCAATCCCGGCGTCAACGGCGACGACGGCGAGGCCGCGATCGACGTCGAATGGGCCAGTGCGGCGGCGCCCAACGCGGCAATCGAGCTCGCGTCATGCGCTGACACGAGCACCAACTTCGGCGGATTCATCGCGCTGCAAAATCTGCTCAGCGAGTCCGGCAATCCGCCTGCGATTGTGAGCATCAGCTACGGTGAGGCCGAGGCCTCGCTCGGCGCGTCGTTCAATCTGTACATCAAAGGGCTCTATCAGCAGGCGGTGGCAGAGGGCGTCTCGGTCTTCGTGTCGTCGGGCGACGAGGGCGCGGCGAGCGCCGACGCCGACGAATCAATAGCGACCCACGGCATAGCGGTGAGCGGATACACGTCGACGCCGTATAACGTGTCAGTGGGCGGCACCGATTTCGGCGACCTCTACGCGGGCACGACCAGCAGCTATTGGTCGTCGACCAACAGCTCGACCGACGGATCGGCGCTGTCTTACGTTCCGGAAATTCCGTGGAATGACTCATGCGCCGGCGGCCTGCTTTCGACCTACCTGGGATCGTCGTCGCCGTTCGGCAGCGGCGGATTCTGCAACAGCGCGGTCGGTGAGTACTATTACCTGACCACCGCGTCCGGCAGCGGAGGACCCAGCGGATGCGCCACCGGGGCACCATCAACAGCCAACGTCGTCAGCGGAAGCTGCGCGGGTTACAGCAAGCCCTCGTGGCAATCGATCGTCGGCAATCCCGCCGACGGAGTCAGAGACATTCCCGACGTGTCGCTGTTCGCGGCCAACGGAGTGTGGGGCCACTACTACGTAGTCTGCTACTCGGATACGAAGTACGGCGGCGCGTCCTGCGCGGGAACGCCGGACACGTGGGCGGGATACGGCGGCACCTCGGTTTCGTCGCCGATCATGGCGGGCATCCAGGCGCTCATCAATCAGCGAACTGGTATCCGCCAGGGAAACCCGAATCCAACTTACTATTCGCTGGCGGCGGCAGAGTACGGAGCGGGCGGAAATCCCGCGTGCAATTCGAGCCTGGGGAACGCCATCAACCCGTCGTGCATCTTCAATGACGTCACGCTCGGCGACATGGACGTCGATTGCCAGGGCAGCAGCAACTGTTACATTCCGTCGGGCACCTACGGCGGCCTGTCGATATTGGATTCATCGCTCGAGACTGCTTTCGCGGCGGGCACCGGCTGGGACTTTGCGACCGGCATCGGCACCGTCAACGCCAATAACCTGGTGATGGCATTTGGATCGGCGCTACCAACACCCACGCCGACAGGTTCGCCGACCGCCACGGCCACGATGACGCGCACCCCGACGGCGACGGCGACGAGTACGGCTACAGCCACTCGGACCGCGACATCGACGGCAACTGCAACTGCAACTCAAACGGCAACATCCACTGCCACTGCAACTTCGACGGTCACCGCGACTGCGACCAACACTCAGACCCCGACCCCTACTGCCACTGTAACTGGAACTCCGACGGCGACTGCAACCAGTACGCAGACCGCAACCGCCACATCGACAGCTACCACCACGACAACTGCAACCGCAACGCAGACGGCAACATCCACCGCCACTGCAACTTCAACGGCCACTGCGACCGCGACCAATACTACGACGGCCACCGCAACTCCCACTACGACCGCTACCAAGACGGCAACCGCAACGCAGACTGCAACACAGACGGCAACCAATACTCAGACCGCCACTCCTACTGCCACGGCGACGGCCACCTCGACCGCAACCGCCTCGCCGACTGCGACTCCAACTACGACGCTGACCGTCACTGCCGCGCTCGCCTTCGGCAACGTGGCCGTCGGCCAGACTGCCACCAAGACGCTGACGGTCCATAACACCGGCGCGGCTAATTCGCTGATCATCTCGAGTGCTATCTCGTCCGATCCTGAATTCTCGGCGAGCAGCAGCGGGACCTGCGGTGCAATCCCGGTAACACTCGCGCCGACCGCGTCGTGCACGCTGGCAGTCGCATTCACTCCGAGTACGGTCGGAACGCACAGCGGAACTCTGATGCTACGCGACAACGCTGCTACCAGCCCTCAGCACGCGGCGCTTAGCGGGATTGGCATAGTAGATTTGACCACCTCAGTGACCAGCCTCGCGTTTCCGAGCGTGAAAATCCGCGCTACCGGGGTAAAGGCCTTCAGCATTACCAATCATCAAACTCAGCCGGTGACGCTGAGCGAAAACTTCAGCGGCCCTAACACCTCCGACTTCGCGATTACCGGCGGCACCTGCACGGCGACCCTCGCCGCCAGCACCGCCTGCACCTTCACCGTGACCTTCACGGCGAGCGCCCTGGGCACGGAGTCGGCGACGTTGTCTATCGCCGACAGCCCCGATCCGCTCAGCCCCTACACGGTTGCGCTCACCACGGCGCCTACTATTCCGGCGACCGTCACACCAGTCACGCTGGCGTACGGCACGCTGACGACGGCCTCGAAGTCGAAGAGCGTGACACTTACGAATCTGTCGAACGTGGCGCTGCCAGTGAGCGAGAGCTTCACCGGCGCTAATGGTACAGACTTCACGGTGACGGGCGGCACCTGTGGCGCGACGGCCGCGGCGAATTCATCGTGCACAATCGCAGTGACGTTCACTCCGACCGGCGGCGGCTCAGTCGAAAGTGCGAGCATGGCGGTAAGCATCGGCAGCGATCCGAGCAGCCCGCATAGCATCAGCCTGACCGGCACCGGGCCTTGAGATAGGCCACGTGGTTAAAAGTGTGACGGCCCCTCGCACAAGATCGGAGAAGTTAAAACGGTGAGTCGTCGTCTTTCGGCAACGGCTGATTATGCCCATCGTTTTCGTTGGGGCGGAGGACTTCGATCAACCGCTCACCTTAGGCAAGCAGTTGATCATAGGTCATGACCGTTACCCCTGAAAGACGAGAATTGAGTCCGTGCAGGGCCTTTAGCTTTGCGGAATCCCAGCCTTGCGATCTTCCGATCACAACGATTGCCCTAGGGTGATACGCCACAATCTCCGGGTGGTCGCGCAGTCCATTCGTGGCCACCTCTTGGAGTACGTCTAGGTAGCGATGGACCTGCCCCAGCGCGCGTGACACCTCCGCTGAGAAAAAGAAGTTTCGATGGGCACTGTCGTAGATTAGTACCTCTCGATCGGGTCTCTTGAGTTCGACTATGTCTCTGTAGCCGGAGATTACAGTCGGCAAAAGAAGGTCGATCGAGTCGCCCGTCGAGATGTCGCGCACATCGTCACTCATCACGTAGGCATTTCCGAAGGCCCAAGAATGCTCTTTACACCCGGCTTGATATCGCTCTTCCGTGCCCTCGTTTGAGTCCAATAGGTTCCTCAGTTCTACCACGGCGGAACGCATTTCATTCAAACGAATCGCCCCGCGAAATGCTTTTATCAAACTCTCGCTTAGTTCCGTCGCCGCGAGATGTCGAACGATCTCATTCTGACTGAGCACCTTCGCCAGCGCGGCTGCTACTGCGGCCGGGTCGTTGTCCCCAAGGCTCGCGGTTCCTTGGTCAACACGGATCAGGATGTACCGTCCATCTTGATCGCTTTCCGCGACTGCCAGATGATCTCGCAGTGCTCGCAGAAGCTGGCGGCCCTCTGACTCATTGAGCGATAAGGATTTCTCCTCGACGAGAACCCAATCCGAGGGCGGAAGATTCTTCCTGTAAGTAATGATCTTTAGCGCCAGCTCCGTCCCATCGCTACGCCTCACAAAGAACGGCACGAATTGAATTGAACCCGCGAACGGCTACTATCTCGAAGGATGACCGGATCGCCAAAGCTAACCTTCCGTGACTGAGCTTCGCGCCGATTAAACATCCGCACCTTGTCTGATTCGTCGTTCATCAAAACATCCTGTTGATCTCGGGCGCGTTCCGGCTAACTTCTGGACTGGATCGCAACCGCAACTCAGACTACACGCTTCGCGACTTGAGCGCGCAAGCTTGGCAGCGGAGAAACGTCGCGCCGCGATCCGAGTAGTCGGCACAGAATCATTCCTGACAGCAGACGGGTTCGTAAGGTGCCAGTCAGTAACAAAAGGTCGTCAGGCGGCGGGTTGCTTGCGCCCCATGCGCAGGCGGCGGCCGGCCAGCCGATTGCCGGTGTTTTCATCGACCACCATCGGGCGAACTTCACTTCCCGTTTCAGCGTCGATAAGAATCACCGGCGGGCCACCTTCGCCCCAGAGCCAGTCGCTGCCCCATCGCCACATCGCAGCGAGCACGTCCCAGAAAGCGCGGCCCTTCTCAGTCAGGCGGTATTCGAAACGCGGAGGACGCTCTTCGTAGGCGACCTTTTTCAGCATGCCTTCATCGACCAGGCGATCGAGCCTGCGCGCGAGCACTGCGCGCGGAACTTTCAGCGCGCGCTGGAAATCCTCGAAGCGGCGGCGGCCGGCAAACGCCTCGCGCATCACGAGCGGCGTCCACCAGTCGCCAACCAGGTCGGTGGTTCGCGCAATCGGGCACGGCCACCGGTCGAAGCGAGTTCGCCGCATCAGTCAACCGCCTCGATTCGCGCCGGCACATGCTTGTGAAACGGCGTGCCCGCGAACCAGTCGCGATCCTCGGTCACCGTGAGCTCGTTGGGTGCCACGCCATGCTGAAATTCCTGGCCTTCGCGGTCCGGATACCACAGCCCGGTCCCGTTCGGCAGCGCGACGTGTCCCGGCATCATCGTGTCGGTCAGCACGACCACGCTCTCGGCGCTGGCGCGCTTGGTCGTAATCCGCACGCGGCCGCCGTTCTCGACGCCCAGCTCGGAGGCGTCCGCCGGGTTCATCCAGAGCGCGCCGGCCGGATCCTTCGGCCTCCACTGAGGATCGCGAATGATCGTGTTGGCGGTCGACGATCGTCGCTGACCCGCGGACAGCACGAACGGAAAGTCGGCATCGCGCACCGGATGCTCGTCGCGCAGCGCCTTCAACTCGGGCATGAGCTCGGCGATCGTCAGATTGATCTTCTCGTCATGAATTCTGCGCCAGGTCTCTTCGTAAGGATCGACGCTCATCACGACTCCCGAACGATTCTTCATGATCGCATCGAACAACGCCTCGCCGAGCATAGCCCCTTCGCCGGCGACGCCCGCGCGATGCAGCGACTCGGGATACCTGCGCGCGAAGTTGTGCGCGATACCCCACAACGACGCGGCGTTCTCGTTGCCTGCACCCAGCGTCGGACCTAGCGTCTCATACAGGAGCACCGTCATTATTCCTGCCAGGCGCGGACTCTCGGAAACGGCGCGCATCAGCTCCACTGCAAATTCGGCCCTGCCTTTGGCCGCGGCCGCGTGGAGAGGAGCGACGTCCTCATCGGTCATCGCGCCGAGCGCGCGCACCAGCCGGCGATGAATCTCGCCCTCGGGCAGCGTTCCGGGAATCGCATCGAGGATCGGCGCGCGCAATGTGAAGGTGTTCGCGAAATCCGTGTCGGTATGGAACGCCGCGCCGAAGAAGGTCGCTTCCCACTTTTCATATTGCGACGACGACGGCAAAACATAGTGCGCTTCGCGCGCAGTCTCACTCATCGCAACATCGATCACGACGACGAACTCCAACGCCCGCAGCGCCTCGCGCATCCGGACGCTGTCGGCAACCGAGTGCGCGGGATTCTCGGCTTCGACCAGCATCGCGCGGAAACGCTTGGGATGGTCGGTCAGGATTTCATCGGGAATAACGTTGGCCGGGATCATGCCGCCGATAATGCGATGCCCCCCGACCGGACTGGTCTGCGCCGAGAGCGCACCGCCGAACATTCCGGTCAGGCTGGTGCCCGCGTTCATTGCGCCGCGCTTGCCAACATTGCCGGTCAAGGCGAAAAGCAGCTTCTCGAGGTAGGAATTGAGCGTGCTGTGGAGCGACTGCTCGATGCCGAGGTCTTCGTAAACCGAAACGCTCGCAGCGCGTGCGAGCCGGCGCGCCACCTCGCGAATCAAAGTCTCGTCGACGCCCGCGCGCCCGCAATAATCCGCAACCGGCACGTCGTTCAGTGCTTCGATCAGCTCATCGCTATTTTGCGTGCGATCGCGAATGTAGTCCGGGTTGATCAGATCCTCCTGCGCGAGAACGCCGAGAATCGCAGCGAGGCAAAAAGCGTCGGTGCCGGGACGCACGCGCAGATGGTAGTCCGCCATCTCGGCCGTCTCGGTGCGGCGCGGATCGATCACGACCAGCGCACGCTTCGGATCGGCCGCGATGTCGCGCAGGATGGGACGCGCGCGCTGGAAGCCATGCGACTGCCATGGGTTCTTGCCAACGAAGACCGCGACCTCAGCCTGCTGGTAGCTGCCGCTGAGCCCGGTCCCGAAGAGCTTGTGGTCGACCCAGAACTCGCCGGTCTTTTCCTGGGCAAGCGCGTTGGAGCTGAAGACCGAGCCGAGCGCGCGCCGAGTCGAGGCGCCGTAGCTTCCGCAAAGATGATTCCCCTGCCCGCCGCCGCCGTAATAGAAGATGCTGGCGCCGCCCCATTGCTCGCGAACTTTAAGGAAGCCCGCCGCGACCTCGCGGATAGCGGTGTCCCAGTCGATTTCCTCGAAGGTGCCGTCGGGCCGCCGCCGCATCGGCGAAGTCAGGCGGTCCCTGCCATTTTGGTAGTAGTCAATCCGCTGGGCCTTCTCGCAGGCGTAGCCCTGCGACGCGACATGCTCCCGATTGCCGTGAACGCGCGTGATATGCCGCCCCTCGAGCTTCACCTCGATTCCGCAATTGACACTGCACAGGATGCAAATCGTCTTCTGCCAGTCTTCACTCATGGCACTACTCCCCGAGTTGGTTGCGGTGATCAGTTCATCTATCGAACTACATAGTTCAACAAGAGAATGAACTATGTTTTTGCGTGAGACAACCTGGCGGAGGGGGGAGGGAGTCGAACCCTCCGGCAACAATATTAGCCGCCAAGCCGGTTTTGAAGACCGGTGGGGCCACCGGGCCCCTTCCTCCTCCGCCCTTATTTATTAGGTACTTATAGCAATCCGCGCAATCTCACGCCCGCCAGAGTGCCCATCATACTGCCCTAATTTTCGATTTCGGTTTTGAGGCGCGAGAATTCACGACGAAAATCGGCCATCTGCGCGGTCTCAACCGGCACTCATCGATAATTTCGGGCAATTCCCCAAAAAGATCCTAACTCGAGAATTGGTATTCGGGGCCAATTGAGCGCGTGGGTGGTCTTTACACAGATCTGCAATGAATCTATAAGTACAATAGACCTACAAGAAGTAAGGTCAGTTTACAGCGACGTTGATTTTGACCAAAAAACCAGCGGTCAGGAAGGGGAAAGATCGCGAGAAATGTCGCTTGGGGTGCGTGATTCTCAAAGGCGTAAGACGATGGCGAAATACGCGTTGATTTCTCTCTGCACAATGACGCCTTCGAGGGCCAACGAGCGAGCAGGCCGTAGAAAAACATTTTCGTTCGCGGCGGCCGCAGCGTTGCTCTTGCTGGCGATCGGAACCTCCGCCTGCCTTTATACTCCGGCGGTTCCAGAAGACCCGACGCCAATTCCGGGCTGGAACGAGAATAAGTCTCAGCTCCAGAAAAATGGAATACAACTCCAGCAACCAGCAGAAGGACCTAGCGACTCATCGTCCGAGGTCGCAGTCGCAGCCAAACCATTGCCGAGTACGCCCTGAACTCTGGCTCTACGTTGCGATGTCGATCGCTTGCGCACTCGCAGTCTTCGCGTGTCGCCCGTTCGAGCAAGAAGAGAACGCATAGGCAGAACACGCGCTGCCTCCTGATAGAGAGACAGCGCCGCTGGCATACCGTTGCTTTTGCGTTTGGCCGGCTAGGCGGTCTGGATGAACTCGACTGTGTTACCGTCGGGATCGGTTACCATTGCGATCGTGACGCCCGGGCGGAATTCTGTGACTGGTACTGTTGGGCGGATGCCCTTGGCCTCGAGCTGCGCCACGAGTCCGCGAATATCGGGCACCGAGATCGTAAAGTAGCGGTAGCCGAGTCCGCCCGCCGGGCCACCCGGTGCAGGCTTTGCGGCCGGTGTCTTGTCGAGCTTCAGGAGTTTGATAACGGTGGTTCCGCACTTGAGGCGATACATCCGGCCGCCGGGCAACGGCAGCTCGCCTTCCCATTCCAAGCCAAGCACGTCGCGATAGAAGCTGACCGCAGCCTTCTCGTCCGTCACCACGATTCCCAAATCAATCGAGTCTTTGCTTACCTTCACGATCTATTTCTCCTCTCTCACGCGAGTTGCGGGTTAAATCTTGGCGGCCGGCCGGCGAGTGCTGGTCGCGCCGGTGTTGCCGCGGTTTAGTCCCATCTCCGGCATCTGAGCTTCCCGCGCCGCGCCGAAGCGCCGAAAGATGTCCGGACCGGCGGCGGTCAATCCACCATCCACTACCAATGCTTCTCCGGTTACGAATTCGGAGTCATCGCTGGCCAGGAACAACGCGGCGCTTGCTATGTGCTCGGGTCTGCCGTGCTCCGGCCACGGCTGGAATTGGTCGAGTCGCTTGGCGGCAGCAGCGGGATCTCCTCGATCGGTCAGCGCCGTAAGAACTCCGCCGGGACAGATCGCATTGACCCTGATGCGATCGGCGGCGAGCTGGAGCGCGGCCGCCCGCGTGAGATTGATGACCGCCGCTTTGGCCGCCGAATAAACCAACGGGCCGCCTCCGCCGCTCAGGCCTGCGACCGAAGCTGTATTTATGATTGACCCGCCCCGGCCGAAACGCTTCATCGCACGGGCCGCGTGCTTGATGCCGAGGAAGACGCCCTTGGCCAGCACGTCGAAGGTGTAGTCCCACTCGTCTACTTCGACATCCCAGATAGGCCCGAGCGCTCCGCCAACTCCGGCGTTGTTGAACACGATATCGAGGCCGCCGAAATCGGAAATCGCCAGCTCGATCATGGCGGCGACGTCGGACTCTTTGGCGACATCGGTGCGAATGAAGCGGACGGGCTCGCAGAATCCGCGTTCTGCAGCCAGCGCCATCGTCTGCTTCCCCGTATCCTCGTTGTAATCGGCGATAACGACCGACGCGCCTTCATCGAGAAAGCGCATCGTGGTCGCGCGGCCCATCCCGCTCGCGCCGCCGGTGATAACTGCCACTTTGTTCTGGAGTCTCATGCCTGGAACCTCGCAATCAGACCTCTCAACATTGAGTTGTGTACCACCGGTACGTCGAAGGGACCAAGCGAGACTCACAGACAGGCGGATCGTTAAAAAAGAGTCAACAAGTAGTGACGCGATGTGGTGGATGTGCGATCTATGATCGATGGACCGGACGCATACGCAAAATGCTGAATCGGTCACTTGAGAGCCTGGAGATATTGAGCCATGCCTGACAGCCCTGAAAACTGGAATATGCCCGCAGGAGTGGAGGCTCCCGCCGGCATCTACGTGGTGCAGCACAGCAATCCATCGCACGCGTCACCGCATCAGATATACATCAGCGAGCCGATGATTTTGCCGAAGTGCAACGGCTGCGACGGCGTGCGGTTCAGCTTCCAGCGACGCGTTACCCAACTGATCGAAGACTGCGAATTTTTCCGAATAGGAGAGACCGGCCAGCCCACCTGAGAGCGCCTGCCCGAATGCGCGCGGCCTGAATGCTTCACAAGCCGAGCTTCGCCTTTAACCGCTGATATGCGAGCGTCTGGCCGGCCGTGTTGTAGTCGCTGCAATTCTCAAAATATTTCATGTTGATCGTTCCGTCGGGCAGCGAAAAATCGCTCGTCATGTCGATGTAGTTACTCGGATAGTTCGCCTTCACCCACGAGTAGACCTTCCGAACCGTAGCCGTGATCGCAGTCTTGGGATCGCATTCGCAGGGCTGCGGCGTCTGCACAAAGATCTTCACGCCATTGGCTCGCGCGAAGTCGGTAACAATCCGGAGGTCGGTCTCGATTTGCGACGCCGTACAACCTGGTGTTCTGACGCTGTCGCAGGTCGGCCGCAGCGAGATAATCGTTACCTTTGGATCATGAGTTAAGACACCGGTCATGTTCGTCGCCGCAAAAGGCTCCGTGTTGCCGCATTTGGAATCGGGCGCGCCGAGGGGCGTGAAGTTCCCGACCAACTGTCCAGCCGCGCCGCCGGCGTTGTTGTAGCCGCCCGAGCCGTTACCCAATTTCTCCAGATACGCAATGTACTGGTCGATATAGCTGTTGGCCGGCGAATCGTTCGAAGCGCCAAAGTTGGTGAAGTACGCCGCGCCCTCTCGGCCCCCATTCACCGGCCGCGCCGACAGCGTGAAGATCCAGAGGAGCAAGAATGTAATCGGCAGGACTCGTCGTTTCATAACGGCGCCAGAATGCCACAGGTTCGGCGCCCCGTGCACTAGCTGACGCCGATTGCCGCCGCTCGTCGATTCATGGCATTAGTCCGGTATCGATGAGCACCTCAAACGAATCGGCAGTTGAGCCCAGGCGCCGCATCCAGTTCGCTTTCACCGACGAGCAGGAGCAGTTCCGATCGGCAGTTCGGCGATTTCTGAAAGACCGATCGCCGACGACTGAAGTGCGGCGACTCATGGCCACCGCCGAGGGTTACGATCCCGCCGTGTGGCGCCAGTTGAGCGAAGATATGGCGCTGCCCGGAATTCACATACCCGAGCAGTATGGCGGCGCGGGATTTGGCATGGCCGAGCTTTGCATCGTCGCGGAGGAGCTCGGCCGCGCCCTGCTTTGCGCGCCCTATTTCTCCACGGCGGTGCTGGCAGCCAACGCCATTATGAATTCCGGGACCGAGGCGCAGAAATCGGCCTTGCTGCCGGACGTCGCCAAAGGCGCGCAGCTGGCGACGCTGGCGATCACCGAGCCTGACGGCAATTGGGACCCGGCGAGTATCCAGCTCGTCGCCACGCCCGAGGCCGACGGTTACCGTCTCGACGGCGTCAAGAGTTACGTCGTCGATGGCAACATTGCGGATCTGCTGATCGTAGCGGCGCGTGTCCCCAACACTGTCGGCCGCGATGGGTTGGCACTGTTCACGCTCGGGCCAAAGACCGGCGGCGTGGAGCGGCATCCGCTTGAATCGATGGATCCTACGCGCAAGATCGCGCGCATCGATTTTCGCGGCGCACATGCGAATTTGCTGGGCAGCCTCGATGACGGGGCGAATGCAATCCTTCGTACTCTCGATCAGGCGGCTATTGCGCTCGCCAATGAGATGGTGGGCGGCGCGCAGATGTTGCTCGAATCGGCAGTAGATTACGCGAAGCTGCGGGTGCAGTTCGGGCGGACAATAGGCTCGTTCCAGGCTATCAAGCACAAGCTCGCCGATATGCTGCTCGACGTCGAGCTGGCCAAATCTGCTGCCTATTACGCGGCGCAGGCCGCCGCGGTGAACGATCCCGAAGGGCCCGCGTTGGCCAGCCTGGCGAAAGCTTCCGCGTCGGAAACGTACCTGCATACCGCGATCGAATGTATCCAGATTCATGGCGGCATCGGTTTCACCTGGGACAACGACACGCATCTGTGGTTCAAGCGCGCCAAAAGCTCGGAGGTATTTCTCGGTCTGCCAAGTTACCACCGGGAACTCTTGATGCAGCGTTGGAGTTTGAGCGATGAGTAAAATCAGCGAAGCCGAGGTGCGGGCTGAAGTACGCGAATGGCTGGCAGCGAACTGGGATCCGGATTTGTCGCTGGTTGAGTGGCGCAGCAAGCTCGCCGATTCCGGATGGGGCATGCCGCAATGGCCGCGTGAATGGTACGGCCGTGACCTGCCGCATGGGCTCGTGCGTGCGGTGGAAGAAGAGTTTGCCAACGTCGGCGCGATAGGCGCGGCCAAGTCGGGAGTGCGATTACTCGCGGCGGCCACGCTGCTCGAGCACGGATCGGATCTGCAGAAAAAGAAACTGCTGCGCCGGATTCTCACCGGCGAAGATACCTGGTGCCAGTTCTTCAGTGAGCCGGGCAGCGGCTCGGACCTGGCCGGCGCCACCACCCGCGCGGATTTGAAGGGCGACTTCTGGATCGTCAATGGGCAGAAGGTGTGGACTACGAGCGCGCATCATGCCGACCACGGCCTGTTGCTTGCGCGCACCGATTGGGACGCGCCCAAGCACGAAGGGCTCTCGTATTTTGTGATCGACGTCAAGCAGCCCGGCGTCGATGTGCAGCCGCTCAAGCAGATGAACGGCCACGCGTCGTTCAACCAGGTGTTCTTCACCGACGCGAAGGTCCCGCAAGAGAACCTGGTCGGACGCGTCGGCGACGGATGGAAGGTGGCGATGACGACTCTCGCGCACGAGCGCCGCGGCGTCGACGCGATGAGCGCACTGCCGCGCAGCGGTTCACCCAAGGGGCGAATCTATATTGAAGAGCGAGCAGAAACCGAAAAGGCCAATCAGCCCTACAAGTGGTATCCGCAGCGCGCAGGCCGCGTGGACCTCATCATCGATCGAGCCAAAGAGACCGGCGCGAACAAAGATCCTTACGTGCGCCAGGAGATCGCCAAGCTATTGATCCTCGCCAAGTCCGCCGACTGGACTGCACGCCGCGCGCGCGCCGCTCAGCAACAGGGACGCCCGCAAGGTCCTGAAGGCTCGCTGGGAAAGCTCGCGGGTAGTCACGTTGCGCGAGCGTGCTCGCGAGTGCACACACTGATTACGGGCACAGATGCGATGCTCACTGGAACTGAAAGTCCGCGCGACGGAATCATCGCCGAGATTCTCGTCTCGGTGCCGGCGGTGTCGATCGCTGGCGGTACCGACGAGATCCAGCGCAACATTATCGCCGAGCGCGTACTCGACCTGCCGAAGGAGCCGCGCTTCGACACTGGCCCTTTTCGGGATGTGCGCAAGAACTAGCCGGTCCTAATTGGAAATTGGAAAACAGATGCAGGCGTCTTAAACCGGATGGCGGACGCCGGTGGCCAGGCCCATCTTTTCCAGTACGAGTACCAGCA
>Ga0210391_10000499_pt1 | contig 40940 bp, 33 predicted proteins | sample IncBWC12OmetaG_FD_160573 | JGI IMG/M metagenome (GOLD analysis project Ga0210391, IMG submission 160573) | Forest soil microbial communities from Barre Woods Harvard Forest LTER site, Petersham, Massachusetts, United States - Inc-BW-C-12-O ...
GTGCACATTTGAAACGATCAAGCCGGGTTGCGTGCCCGGTCCAGGCGGAGCCGTTCAGGCGCCCCATATTAACGTATCGATTCTGGGCCGGGGCATTCTCAAGAGATTGTCGACACGACTTTACTTCGCGGGAGAGCCGGCCAACGCGGCAGATCCCGTCCTGGCCTTAGTACCGGAAAATCGTCGTGCGACGTTGTTGGCCCAGCCGGATCAGACTCGCTCCGGCAATTGGATTCTCGAGGTGCACCTTCGTGGAGAGGGCGAGACGGTGTTTTTTGATGTGTAATCATTTCAAATCAAAGGGCCGACCGGAATCGAAGCAACTTGCGCTGCGGGGCCGAAGATGAGTGGACGTTTGATCGAGAGCCTGGCAACCACATCTGCCTTGGCCGCGATGTTTTCCGACGAGTCCGTTCTGCAGGCCATGTTGGATTTCGAAACTGCCCTGGCGCGTGCAGAAGCGCGATGTGGAGTGATCCCGGCTCAGGCTGCAGACGCGATCACGGCTGCTGCCCGGCTCGACAATTTCGATATTGTCGATCTTGCTGACGCGGCATTTCGCGCTGGGACACCAGTAATTCCGCTGGTGAAAATGCTCACCGAGCAGGTGCGAAAGGCGGACGTGCAGGCGGCGCGATTCGTTCACTGGGGAGCTACCAGCCAGGACGTCGCCGACACCGCGATGTCTCTTCTTCTAAAGCGAGCAGAACCCATTTTGATCGGCGATTTGAGGCGATTGGAAAAAGCGCTGGGGGATTTATCCGAGCGGCACAAGGACAGCGTCATGCTTGGACGAACACTGCTTCAGCCGGCTCCGCCTGTGACCTTCGGACTTAAGGCCGCCGGATGGCTGGCATCGGTCCGCCGTGGAAGGCGGCGCTTGCAGAAGACGTCTTGCGCTGCAGCGGTGCTGCAGTTTGGTGGGGCCAGTGGCACTTTGGCATCGCTTGGCAACCGTGGGATTCCGGTGGCAGAAGCTCTGAGTGCAGATCTTGGACTCGGAAACCCGCCTGCGCCCTGGCATACTCAGCGCGACCAGCTAGCCGCGCTGATCTGCAGTTGTGGAGTGCTGACCGGATCTCTCGGGAAGATGGCGCGAGACATCAGCCTGCTCATGCAGAGCGAGGTGGGTGAGGCGACCGAGCCCGGAGGGGAAGGCCGCGGCGGATCGTCGACCATGCCGAACAAGCGCAACCCTACAGCGTGTGCTCTAACGCTCGCCGCCGCGCATCGGGTGCCGGGATTGGTTGCATCGTTTCTCTCTGCGATGCTGCAGGAGCACGAGCGGGGTGTTGGAGGCTGGCAGGCCGAGTGGCCAATCATTGCCGCCGCAGTCCAGTCGACTGGCATGGCGATTGCTTCGATGGCTGAAGTGGCAGAAGGCGTGTCAGTTGACGCGCAGAAGATGCGCCTCAATGTCCAGAACACTAACGGCGCGATCTTTGCGGAGCGCGCGATGATGCTGCTTGGAGCGAAGCTGGGACGAGATGTCGCACATAAAATTATTGAAGCCGCGGCGAGGAAAAGCGCAGAGGAGAGCAAAGGCCTCGCCGCCGTTCTTGCTGAGATTCCTGAGGTGACGATCCATCTAAGTCCTGCGGAGCTCAAGCAACTGGAAACGCCTGAGCAATATCTCGGGTCCGCAGAGGCCTTCCGGAAAGCTCTGGAATCAGAGCCGGATCACGAGGACAACAACAACAACGACGACAAGGAGCAATGATTTGCCCTTCGCAACGATTCGCGGCACGCGGATGTTCTACCGACTGCAGGGGAACGCGGGGCAGCCCGTCCTGATTCTGTCGCACTCTATCAGTACGGACAACGCGATGTGGGACCTGCAAGCAGATGGGCTGCTTCCGTACTTCCAGGTTCTGCGCTACGACACGCGGGGCCACGGAGCGTCGGAGGCAACCGCCGGTGAATATTCAGTTGAGATGTTGGGCAAAGATATTCTCGGGCTGGCCGACGCGCTGGAGATTCCGCAATTTGCCTTTTGCGGGTTGTCGCTTGGTGGGGCCATCGGACAATGGGTTGCAGTGCACGCTCCCCAGCGAGTCACCCATCTGGTGCTGGCCAACACCTCGCCGCAGTTTGTCCCGCGTGCCAATTGGGAAACACGAATCGGGGCGGTGCTTAAAGGCGGCATGCCGGCGGTGGTCGACTTGGCGATGCAACGATTCTTCTCGGCCGACGCGCTGGCAAAACACAATCCGCATGTCGGGTCGATCCGGTCGGTCTTTTTAGGCACGGATCCAGTTGGGTATCTCGGCTGTTGTGCGGCTCTGCGCGACATGAATCACGTGGAGCTCATCAGGCAGATTAAGGCTCCAACTCTCGTGATCTCCGGCGACCGCGACGTTGCGACTCCATGGAGTGGGCACGGTGAGAGACTGGCGCAGGAAATTCCGGGAGCAAAAGCGATTCACCTGACGGCCGCGCATCTTTCTAATATTGAGCGGCCGCACTCCTTTACCACGGCGCTGCTTGAGTTCTTGCTGCCACGACCAGATGCTGATACAGATTCCCTGCAAGCCGGACTCGAAGTGCGTCGCGCCGTGCTAGGCGACGCACATGTGGATAAGGCAATCGCTGCGACGACCGAATTCACCCGCGATTTTCAAGATTTGATAACCCGTTACGCTTGGGGAACAATCTGGTCTCGTCCTGAACTGGACCGCCGTACGCGGCGGTTGCTGGTGCTGGCGATGACCGCATCGCTAGGAAGGTGGGAAGAGTTCACCCTCCACTTGCGAGCCGGTTTGGCCGGTGATCTCGAATTATGCGACTTGAAAGAAGTGCTTCTGCAAACCGCCGTGTACGCGGGCGTTCCGGCGGCGAACACGGGATTTCAAATCGCGGCCGAACAGATCAAAAAGAAGGATGATTGAGCTGTCAATCAACCAAACGTGAACGCAAATGCCTGCACCCCCGGGTCAAGGAATTCAATTTCGAATGTTCTATCCTCCACGGGCCCTTTTTGTCGGATGAGCTGATAAAGCCGGTGCCCTTGGACTGTTCCTGAACCGTCGCCGTCGGTATCGACGCCGTGATCGTCACCTGGAGCGGTGCCGTCCAGCTTCACCTTGAAGCGAACCGGCTTGCCGTCCTTGTTAGTACCCAGGACGAGGTGAAGATCGCGAGCATGAAAACGAAAAATAAGTTTTCCAGGCGCCGTCTGAAGCAGTGCACTTTCCGCACCGATCTTCCAACTCCCACCGAGAGCCCATTGATTCAGCGAAAGCCTGGGTTGCGGCGTATAAGCACGCCCGGAATCTTTAGCAATCGCCTCGGTGGAAGCGAAGTGTTCTGCCCGATGGTAGCCGACGTAGGTTTCCGGGGAACGGACATCCGCATTGTCGGGAGCGGCCTCAGCTCCGGCTCCCGCTACGCTAATTATGACTGAGGAGGTCAGTTGAGCGCCGTTCTCTTTTAGAAGCTCCTGGATTACGCGCTCCGACTCGCCGTACTCGCCCTCGCCGAAGTGGTGATAGCGAATCCGTCCCTTGCCGTCGATGAAGTAGTGTGCTGGCCAGTATTCGTTATGGAAAGCCTGCCAAATCTTGTAGTCGCTATCAATGGCCACGGGGTAAGTTATCTTCAAATCGCGCACTGCCATCTCGACATTGCTGCGTTCCTTTTCGAACGCGAACTCGGGTGTATGCACGCCGATGACGACCAAGCCGGAATCCTTATATTTCGCCGCCCAACCTTCTACGTAGGGCAATGCCCGCAGACAATTGATGCAGGAGTAAGTCCAAAAATCGACGAGCACCACCTTCCCCTTCAGAACTTTGCTACTCAGCGGAGGTGAGTTGAGCCAGGCAACGGCGCCGCTTAAGTCGGGCATGGGGCCTTCGTCGTCAAGCGCGGGCAGCGTGTCTGCCGCGCTTGCCGCCAAGACCGCGGCGGGCTTTACTGGACGCAACCGGTCGATCAAATTCTCTTCCGCCTTTGAAGTGTTCACAAAGGAAAACTTGGTTAGTAAATTCGTGTCCCAGCCCAAAGCGATCGCAACCACTCCCATGATCACCGCCACGCCTAGTCCACGACGGATCCAGACCTCGAACGAAAGCGAACGTTTCAACGCGGAGAAGACTTTGTTGCCGGCGAAAAGCGCAATCCCCAAAGAGGTCGCGGCGCCTAGTGCGAAGGAGAATAGCAATAACGACGAGCGAGCACCTGGGCCCTGAATTGCCGCCCCGGTCAAAATCAAGCCAAGAATCGGGCCCGCACAGGGAGCCCAGAGAAGGCCTGTCGAGATTCCTAACACAAACGATTTCCCGATGCCACTCTCCTCGGACGGACCGCCGCGGAGTTTGCTGCCCGCTTGTACCAACGGACGAGTCAATGCCTCCGCAATGGAGGGAAAGAGAAGACTCACGCCCAACACGAGGAAGACAAGCATAGCCACGTAGCGCCCCCCTTGATTCAGGCGCACTACCCAATGGCCGCCGAATGCAGCTGCAATTGCCACAACGGAAAAAGTCAGCGCCATTCCCACGAGTAAAGGCAACCCGGAGCGGCGGAAAGGTTGGTCCGCACGCGCGAATACAAACGGCAGCACGGGAAGGATACACGGGCTCAAAATCGTGAGGATTCCGCCAACAAAAGCCAGGAGATAGATCAGCATCGGACAATCCAGTCTAGGCTCTCGATTATGCGCAACATTTCCAACCCTATCCAGAAGTTGGATTCATTAGGATCTCAAAAGTTACTGAAATCCGAAATTCTGTTAGTCATACGCGCTTTTCCCTCTCATTTCATATCCAGCAGCGCAGCCATCGTTTCCACCCCGTCCCACAGGTTCTGCAAGCGCAGGTTCTCGTTGGCGGCGTGCTGATTGTCATCGTAATTGGCGATGGGTACGGTGATGGTGCGAGTCTGCGCGGCCCGTTCCATCGCTCCGAGTGGCACGCTCCCTCCCATGGTTGGCAGCAGCAGTACATCTTTGCGCGCGCTCTTCACTGCTTCGATTACTTCATGCGCAATCGGCAGATCCATCGGCGTGCGCACGGCGTTGTAGCCTGCCTCGTCGCGCACTACCATCGCCACTCGAGGATGCTCGAGGAGGACCTGCTGCGTGGGTTCGCGGTCCACGACGAAGTAGCCGCGGGACTGAATGAAGTCTACGACGCGTTGCTGCTGCGCGCGCCAATCGACCCCGACCACCAGGCGCAGGTCTAAATCAGCGGTCGCCGTCGGCGGAATGACGTTAGTGGCTCGGGCTCCGGTTTGGCCCGAGGAGAAACCGTTGATGTTCAGCGAAGGCTGGTTGATCAGTTCCAGCAGATGCGCGCCGGCGCCATCGACGTGTCCCAGCCAAAAAGCGTTCATTAGCATCCGGTCGTTCACCGGAGCACCGGCCAGCGCTTCTTTTTCAGCCGCAGAGAGCGGCTCAATTCCCTCATAGAAATGTGGTACCAGAACGCGACCGTCTTCGCCTTTCATCCCGGCGAGCAATTGCGCCAGCATCATCGCCGGATTCGGCGCCCAGTTTCCATAATGGCCGCTGTGCAACCCATGGTGCGGCCCATAAACCGTGATTTCCAAATGCGCATCGCCTCTGGCTCCAAAAACCACTGTCTGTTGCCCGCTCTGATCGACCGGCCCGTCGCACACTAGCCACACATCGCCGTGGACCAGATCACGATTGGCATTGAGAATCTGCTCCAGATGCGGTGATCCCGCTTCCTCCTCACCCTCCCAGACGAAGCGAAGATTCGCCCGCAACGGGATCGCGGCCGCCTTCAACGCATCGAACGCCGTAAGCTGGGCGAAGACCGCGGCCTTATCGTCGCCAGCCGATCGGGCGTAGATACGCTGCTCGCCGTTTACTTCTCGCACGATCGGAGTGAAAGGCGAACCGCCATCCCACTCCAACGGAGTGACCGGCTGTCCGTCGTAGTGCGCGTAGAAGACAATCGTGTGTTGCGCACCCGGCACGTCGATCTGCCCGAAGACCACGGCAGGCGCGCCAGGAAGAAAGAGCAGGCGGGAATCGATGCCGCGTTCCCGAAGCTTTTCTAGGAGCACGTCCGCATTGCGCTTCAGGTTTGCCGGATCGGCGGCAACGTTCGGTATCGACAGCAATTCACTAAACTGCTGTACGAGTTCCGTCCGATGTGCCGCAGTGTACTCGCGGGCCGCCTCCGGCGGCGTCTGCGCCACAATCGCGGTGGCAAGACAAATGAGAAACGCAGCGAGGTAGGAAATTTTCATAAGCTCACTATACAAGTCGCTCGTCCCGCGTGTTCCCACGTGACCTTACTAATACTGAAAAAGTTCCCGGAACCTGTGCCGAAACAGTTCAGACGCTGCAGATCCGGCACGAACAGCCTGGATTTTACGCAAGCGTTTGAAAAATCAGGGCAAGAGAATAGAGCGAAGTCATCCGCTAAGTTCATCAGAACAGCATTCGGTCACGGGTTAGAGAGATGGAATCGACTGGAGACCAATCCGCTGATCAAAACTCGTATGAAATCGAATCACAGATCAGCCGCGAGGCCTCTCTGCAGAATTGTCAGCGTAGTCACTAAATGCCCGTGCCTGCGATAGATCCAATACTGCCGACGCCGGTTGTAATGGAAACTCGATCAGGAAGGTAGATCCTTTACCGACTGAGCTTTGAACGGCAATCGATCCGCGATGCTGGTGCACAATCCATTCGGCAATTGCAAGGCCAATGCCAGCTCCCCCTAGTTCACGGCTTCTTGCTTTGTCTACACGATAGAAACGCTCAAAGATCTTTGCTTGATCTGGCTCCGCGATTCCGATTCCTGAATCACGCACGATAATCACTGCCTTATCGCCTCGTTCTTCCAGTTCAAGTTCGATGGCTCCCGGCGGAGGTGTGTACTTAACGGCATTGTCGAGCAGAATGGCCAGCAATCGTTGGAGGGCGTTGCGGTCGGCTGATACCAGGAGCTCAGAATTCACAAACTTCTGCGAAAACTCCAGACTCCGTGCCTCTACCAGGTGACGCCATTCATTCGCAATTTCTGTGATTGCCGCACGCAGGTCAACCAAAGTCAGGTTCAAGCTCTCGCGACCGGAATCAGCGCGGGCGAGTGATAACAGTTCTTCCACCAGGGACGAAGTTCGTTCCGCTTCCAGGAGAATGTGGCGTAGCGCTTCGCGATATTCGGTATCTCCCCTCGACCTCCGGAGGGCGATTTCTGCTTCCGTGCGGATGAGAGAAATCGGCGTTCGCAACTCGTGCGAGGCATCCGCGGTGAACTGGGCTACGCGGAGAAACGCGCTTTCAATCCGAGCCAACATTTCGTTCAATGTGTCTGACAACCGTTGGAGCTCATCGCCGGTGGCAAGCGTCTCGAGCCGTTCGCCTAAATTATTTCCGCTGATGCTGCGCGCAGTTCGAGTGAGTGCATCGACGGGAGACAAAGCCTTGCGGCTGAGCCAGTAACCTCCGGAGGCGGCGGCGATCAGCAACAGCGGGGCCAACATCACCAGATACCGGCGAAACCAAGACAGCGTAGCAATGATCTGATCAGCGGGAACTCCGGTTTGCACCGTGTAGAACCGGCCATTCACCTCGATTCTTTGCGTAATGAAACGAAAAGGCTTGTTTGCTAGCTGCACGTTTTGAAACGACCGGCCTTTGATTGCTGCGGCTGCTGCGGGTGTGAATTGGTTGTTCTCTAGTGAAGGAGCACGGAAAATCCAGTTTCCATCTTGGTCGTAAACTTGCAAAAAATCGCCGGAGTGCTCCAGATCGTAAGCTTCGGAGGCCTCTTCCCGCAGCTTGGTTACGGTCATATTTTTTTTCTTCTGCGATTTTAGGAAATTCGTCAGGTCTTCGATCTGAGCTTTCAATGCATCATCGGCGACGCTATAAAGTTCCTGTCGCAGTACGAACCACATCGTCACGCCAAACAAAAGCTGCGCGGCGGCAAAGATTGCCAGATACCAGAGAGTGAGCCGGGAGCCGATAGAGAGTTTTCTCACGATTGCCAATCCGAACTGATGACGTAGCCGACGCCGCGCACGGTGTGAATCAACCGCCGCCGATCATCACAGTCGATTTTGTTTCGTAGTAGCCGCACAAAAGCGTCCAAAGAGTTGCTTCCGATTTCTCGCCCAAAGGCTGCCATGAGCATCTCCCGTGGAACGATTTGCCCGGCGTGGAGCATAAGCCGTTCCAACAGCTGGTATTCGGTGCGCGTCAGGCTTATGCGCATCTGGTCGCGACTGACTTCGCGGGTGCAGACATTTAACAGCAAATCGCCCACCCGAAGCTGAGTTTTCCGCGAAGCGGCAGCGCGATGCACTGCGCGGAGGCGCAGGAGCAGTTCGTCAAAGGAGAATGGCTTGGTCATGTAGTCGTCGGCGCCGAGGTCCAAGCCGTGCACGACATCCGGAACGGAATCTCTTGCCGTCAACATTAATACAGGCGTGCAATTGTTCTCGACTCTCATGTTCCTCGCCAGCTCGAATCCGTCCATCTTGGGCATCATGACGTCGAGAATGACCACATCGAAATCGCGGTGTCGCACCATCTGCAGTCCCTGACTGCCGTCGACTGCGCAGGAAACAGTGTGGCCTTCCTCGCTCAGTCCCCTGAGAAGCAATTCCAGCATTCTCCGTTCATCTTCCACAACCAGCAGCTTCATACCCGGCTCCGTGCTCTGCCAAACAACATAAGGGTAAACCGCGAATGCGCTGAGTGCATTGAATCTGAAAAAACTTTAACCATCCTTTAATAATGGCTTCATACCAGCGAACTACCATCGCTCTTCATTTCAATCGACTGGATTGCCTGTTGCGGAAAGCGCGAATTCGTGAGGCCACCTCCGGAAATGCCGCTCCGCCGATTTCGAACCGAGACGTGGTTGTAAAGGAGCCAAAAGCATGAAGCTAAAGCAATCTCAGTTCACTCTTTCCTCTGTCCTGAGAATCGCAGCGTTCCTGATTTGTTGCGCAGCCTTCACAAACTCCTCAATGGCTCAGTCGGGGAGGGGCACCATTACGGGCCGCGCTACCGACAGCACCGGCGCCTTGCTGCCAGGGGCAAGAGTGCGAGTCGAGCCCGGCGGTGTGGCCGTTGCTACGAATCAAATTGGAGAATTCACGGTGATCAGCCTGGCGCCGGGCGAGTACAAAATCACAGTTTTCTACGTGGGCTTCCTGCCCTACACCGCGGACGTAAAGGTTGTTGCCGGCCAAGCCACTCGCGTGGATGCCGTGCTCAAGGTTGAGGCCAAAGGAGAGCAGATAAACGTTGTGGCTGACGAGCTCGGCGTGGCCGAGGATATCAATATCCAGCGCACTTCCGACAATATTCTGGATGTGATGTCGGAAGGAGTCATTCAGAGCTTGCCAAACGAAAACATAGCTGATGTTGTAGGCCGGATGCCGGGCGTAAGCCTGGAACGCGACGAGGGCGAAGGCAAATATGTGCAGATCCGCGGCACTGAACCGCGCCTGAACAACACGACGGTGGATGGAGTTGAGCTTCCTGCGCCAGAGGATAACGTGCGCCAGTTCAAGCTGGACACAATTCCCTCCGACATCGTGGAGTCGGTTGAAGTGAACAAGACCCTCGCCGCCAATCAAGACGCCGACGCCATTGGCGGAACGGTGAATCTAGTCACCAAGAAGGCTGGAGATGTCCCTACCCTGAAATTGGAGTCGATCGGTGGGTTCACTCCCATCGAAAACACTCGTTACATCGGGCTTGTCATGGCCACGGTGGGAAAGCGCTTTGGACACGACAAGCGCTTTGGCGCGCTGTTTTCCGGCAGCTACGACTATAACGGCCGCGGAATTGACGATATCGAACCGAGCCCGAATGACACGGCTGTTCCGAGCTACGGCAGTATGGACATCAGGGAATACCGGTACGAGCGCAACCGCTACGGCTTTGGCGGCTCGCTGGATTACAAACTGAAGGACCCAGCCTCGGGCCTCTTCCTGCATTATTTCCTTTCCGATTTCAAGGACTACGGTAACAAGTGGGCTTACACGCTCAACGACGGCGGCGCTCCAAAATTTAGCACTTCCCAGCGCGCACCAGACTATGGGGCCGCATCCGTCGCCATCGGTGGTAAACATGTCTTCAACAGTTCGTGGCTAAGCTGGGAGCTTTCAGCAGCGCGGTCGCGCGAGGGAGGCGCTGCGGGCAATCCCGGCGCCGATTTCCAGCCGGTGGCGGGCAGCGCTTTGAGCAATCTCACCACATGTGTCAACAACCCCAGCCCTGATGTCCACCTGCCGCAATGGGATCCATCTTGCTTCGGCTCCCCGACCTTCGATCCGAACCAATGGAGCCTGGAAGACATCAATACAACCATTGGAAACACCTCCCAGGTCAACTTGCAGGGGGCTATTTCTTACGCCAGGAATTACCACCTCGGTTCACATTTCTCAACCTTCGAGTTTGGATTCAAGGTGCGCAACGCGCATAAGGGGCAGGACGCTTATTCGCCAGTGTATGACCAGACCCTTTTTATGACCGCTCCTAATCCCCTGGCACCGCCCGCAGCATGCACCGGAACCAATCAATCCATGTGCACGCCGCTGATGACGCAATATCTAAGTGGATTCACGAATCCGCACTACTACTTTGGAGCCTACCCGCCGTACGGCCCCGTGACTACTTTCGCCGAGATCGCCGGCGATATAAGCAATCTCGTTGCTCAAGGTGTTATGCCGTTGGATCAAGAGCAGACCCAATTTACTTCGGACTCGGCGAACTTCGACTTGACCGAGCGGGTCTCGGCGGCTTACGCGATGAACACAATCGAGTTTGGCCGCTTCCGCCTGCAGACCGGCCTGCGCGTAGAGGCCACGCAGCTAAACATACTCGGTTACGTGGTAACCCAGACTCAGAGTCAACCCACTAATCCCAATCTCAACCCCACTCTCTCTGCCGTTACAACACCCACGCCTGCGAGCAACTGGTACTGGGATCCCTTGCCCAGCGTGCAGCTTCGCTACCGGATCACCGATGAATCTGACATTCGCGCCGTTTACGCTCGCGCCATTTCGCGTCCGAACCCTTACGACATGGTGCCCTACGTCACCGTAGATCAAACCACGAACCCGTACACGGTTTCAGTCGGTAACCCCAACCTGAAACCGGAACACGCCAACGACTACGACGTGCTCTACGAGCATTACCTGAAGCCATATGGTGAGTTGCAAGCTGGCTTCTTCTATAAGCAATTGAGCCGGCCCATTTATTACCTCGCCGATCCCGGCTACCAGGGAACGCAATATCCAGAGTATCAGGGTGACATATTTGACTACATCGAGAACGGAGTCAACGCGAAGCTCTATGGCGTTGAGTTTGCGTACGTCCAGCACCTCGGCTTCCTGCCGGGAGTGTGGAGCGGCTTCGGCATTATGGCGAACTATAGCAAGACGGGCTCAAGCGCCGGCGTACTGCCACTTCGAACCGACAACCCGGCGCTGCAGCGCCAAACGCCGACGATGTGGAATCTCGGTCCCAGCTACGACCGGGGACGTTTCTCCGCGCGTTTAGGCGCCACTTACAACAGCACGAGCATTTATCAGTATCAGTGGGAGCAATGCACCGCGGCAGTGGCTGCGGCAGGGGCAGCAGGCACGGGCCCTGGTTGTGAAGATCCGGCCAACCTCGGTCCAAAGGGACCCGTGGGAGATAATTACCTCTACGCCCACCTACAGGTCGATGCGCAGGCCAGCTTCCGTGTGCAGCGCAGTCTGACCGTGCTCTGGCAGGGCCTGAACCTCACAGACCAGGTCTTCGGCTTCTACAACGGTAGCCCTTGGTACATTACGCAGCGCGAATACTACAGACCGACCTATTCTTTCGGCTTGCGCTGGGAGCCGCGAAGAGAGAACTGAGGAATAGCATCTGGTCTTCGTCCGATTCTTCTTGAGATGAACTGGAAGACCGTTTTTGATTCGATCCTTGCGACTGGATTCGCCGTGAGTCTTATGTATTCTCATGCGTGCATCCGGGGAACTTGGGGAACTTTAAGATGTGCTGCTTAGAATCTGCATGAAATACCTGTGGGAGGTCGGCTAAATGAATAGGTGGGGCGAAGCTCTTGTGGTTCTTGTTCTGGCGTTGAGCTCGATGGCGAGTGCTTCCGGCGCACAGAAGGAGCCGACAAGTAAGAAATCCGGAGAAAAAACGAGCGAAGTGAAGACTTCTGACCCCGTGTTCGTGGGCGCGGGTGATATCTCTAGCTGCGATGATCTTGCCGGCGCGGAGGCGACCGCCAAGCTGATCGAGAAGATTCCGGGAACGGTTTTTGCGGTAGGAGACTTGGCGTACCCCGACGGTTCCGACGAGCAGTTCGCAAAATGTTATAACCCCACCTGGGGCCGCTTTAAAGATCGCACACGGCCAGTGCCAGGAAATCACGAGTATCACAGCGACGGCGCATCGGGATACGCACGGTATTTTGGGACCGCGGCCGGTGATTCTAAGAAGGGATACTATAGCTACGATTTGGGTGCATGGCACATCGTCGCCCTGAACAGCGAGTGCGCCGAGGTGGGAGGATGTGGCACGGGATCTCCGCAGGGAGAGTGGTTGCGGCAGGATCTCGCGCAGCATCCCACAGCATGCACCATTGCCTATTTTCACAAGCCGCTCTTCAGTTCCGGCGCCAGCCACGGTAATGACCCCGAAATGAAGCCTCTTTGGCAGACGCTCTACGCTGCAAACGCGGATGTGGTTATCAACGGTCACGATCACGATTACGAGCGTTTTGCTCCGCAGGATCCGGAGGGCAACGCCGACCCGAAACGTGGTATTCGCGAATTCGTGGTCGGTACGGGCGGGAAAAACTCACACCGGAAATTCGCGACAATAAAGGCCAATAGTGAAGCGCACCAGGCAGATACGTTCGGCGTGCTGAAGCTCACGCTGCACGCGTCGGGTTATGACTGGGAGTTTGTGCCGGAAGCGGGAAAAAGCTTCCACGATTCGGGTAGCGGCTCGTGCCACTAGCATTCACCTCAGGAGGAGCATTTTGAAGAGAGCAAGCATTTTTCTATTCGTGTGTCTCGTTGCGTCGGCCACCGCCGTGGATTATCAGATCACCAGGAAGATTCCGATTCCTGGCAAAGGTAGCTGGGATTATCTCGTCGTTGATGAGGGCGGACGCCGGTTGTACGTATCCCACGGAACCCAGGTGGAAGTACTCGATGTCGATTCGGGCGAAATAGTCGGCAAGGTCGAGAACACTCCCGGCGTGCATGGGATCGCCATCGCTCCGGAACTGGGGCGGGGGTTCGTGAGCAACGGACAGTCTTCGACCGTCACGATCTTCGATTTGAAAACTCTGAAGGCAATTGCGGAAGTGCCAGTTGGCAAGAAGCCCGACGCGATCATTTACGACCCGGCAACTTCGAGAGTCTTTGCTTTCAATGGCGACAGCAGCAGCGCCACGGCGATTGAGGCGGCGAACGGCAAAGTCGTTGGAACGGTCGATCTCGGCGGCGGTCCTGAATATGCGGTGGCTGATGGTTCCGGCTACATCTACAATAATCTTGAGGATGCGAGCGTGGTCCTGAAGATTAATGCTCGTTCTCTGAAAGTCGAGCAACGCTGGCCAACTGCTCCTTGCGCTTCGCCGTCGAGCATGGCGATGGACCGCCCAAATCGACGCTTATTCGTCGGTTGCCGAAACAAATTCATGGCAGTTGTGAATGCGGACACTGGGCAAGTGATCGCAACTCTTCCCATCGGCGATCACGTGGATGCCACTGCTTTCGACCCCGCTTCCCGCCTTATCTTCAATTCCAATGGCGAAGGCTCGATCACTGTGGTTCGACAAGATGGTCCGGACAAATACTCCGTTGCCGAAAATGTGAAAACATTGCCTAAGGCGAAGACTATGGCGCTAGATCCTAAAACCCATCGGCTTTTCCTGTCCACGGCGGAAGCGGGACAGTTCGAGGTGTTGGTCGTGGGAAAGTAGCTGAGGCCATATCTCGGCAGAGTCGATTGTACAAAGTTAAGAATGTTCCGGTACGTTATTGATAATGAACGAGACATTGGTGGAGGCGGCGGGAGTCGAACCCGCGTCCGAAAATGTTACTGGTCAAGAGACTACATGCTTATTCGCGTTCATGCCCCCGGCATTACCCGAGGACGTTCGCGGCCCACGCTCAGAACGGACAAGAAACGCTAGCCGCTAGCCTGAGATCTTAACCTCCCCGCCCAGACGTAGCGGAGAAGAGCAGCCCTCTGTGTGACGCTCGCTCACCGCCCAAGGGCCAAGCGGTGGAAAGCGGCTGCCTAATTAATTAGGCTGCGTATGCCATTTGTTGATTGGCAATTATCATTTTGCACGCGATTACGGGTGTGTGCACCCCGGCATGCCTCTTGGCCGCAAGCATCTCCGTCGAAGCCGTGACGCCCCCACTGGTGGGATTGGCCATACTCAAAGAGCTAGCTCCAGACTAGGTGCGAAACCCAGTGAAGTCAATGATTTGATGCAGGAAGACAATCTAAAGGTTCAGTGGGGCGCCGCGGTACAGGCGAAACGAACGGTTCCCGGCACCCGGCTCATCGCCGGACTGGATTCCAACATTCTCTGACGCCTCGCGGCATTCAAGCATCCCCGGAAACTTATTCTGGAACCAGGCGGTGGGACAGGCCATCCTATGCGTGAGGAGAATTATCCAACATGACTTCCACGGTTGTTGCTGATGAGAGAACTTCGAGGGCAAAGGGAAAAGCGTATCCGGCCAAAGCGTATGCAGCGCAGAATGCGGCTTCGGGGCTGGCGCCGGCCGCGATTCGGCGTCGCGAGCCAGGGCCCACCGATGTACAGATTGATATTTTGTTCTGCGGAGTTTGCCACTCTGATCTCCACCAGGTGCGCAACGAATGGGAAAACATGATGCCCACCGTTTATCCCTGCGTACCGGGTCATGAGATTGTCGGCCGGGTGTCCAAGGCCGGAAGCGCCGTCAAGAAATTCAAAGAGGGAGATCTGGCGGCAGTGGGCTGCATGGTCGATTCCGACCGCGTGTGTCCGAACTGCCGCGCCGGTAACGAGCAATTCTGCGACAGCATGCCAACCTTCACTTACAACGCCGAGGATAAGCACCTTGGCGGAGTGACCTACGGCGGATATTCGGACAGCGTTGTGGTCGACGAAGCCTTCGTGCTGCGCGTGCCGGAGAAGTTGGACCCGGCGGCCACCGCGCCTCTGCTGTGCGCCGGCATTACTACCTATTCTCCGCTGCGGCATTGGAACGTGCGCAAAGGGCAGAAGGTAGGAGTGGTGGGCCTGGGCGGGTTGGGACACATGGCCGTGAAATTTGCCCACGCTTTCGGGGCGCACGTCGTGCTGTTTACCACTTCGGCGAACAAGGTAGCAGATGGACTGCGGCTGGGCGCGGACGAAGTTGTGATCTCGAAAAACGAAGCCGAGATGGCGAAGCACCTGGGCAGCTTCGACTTTATTCTGGACACCGTTTCCGCTGAACACAATTTGAACGCTTATTTGGATCTGGTGAAGCTCGACGGAACGTTGACTCTGGTAGGGGCGTCTCCCACGCCGTTACCGCTAGGGGTTGGGAGCTTGCTGTTCCGGCGGCGTTCGCTGGCGGGTTCGATCATCGGAGGCATTCGAGAAACGCAGGAGATGCTGGATTTCTGCGCCGAGCACGGCATCGTTTCGGATATCGAGCTGATCCCGATTCAGCAGATCAATCAGGCCTACGAGCGGCTGGCGAAGAGTGATGTGAAATATCGTTTCGTCATCGATATGGCATCGCTAAAGTAGAGTGATCAGGCGATGAGCCTCTGTTCCAGAGTGGTCTTTACAGACGGCCACTCCGAATCGAGAATGCTGAAGTAGACCGAGTCGCGGACGCGGCCGGTCCAGGTGAGGACGTGCCGGCGAAGTGTGCCTTCTTCCTTCGCGCCGATGCGTAGGATGGCGTTGCGCGATCTCTGGTTCAGGGCGTCGGTCTTCAGTTCGACGCGAAAGCAGTTCCACACTTCGAAGGCGTGCCGCAACATGAGATATTTGGCTTCGGTGTTCACCGCAGTCCGCTGCCGCGCCGGAATGATCCATGTGGAACCGATCTCGACCCGGCGGTTGGCCCGGTCGATGTTCATGAAGCGGGTGCTTCCGATCACTTGCCCGGAACCACGCTCGACCGTGGCGAACGCCACTGAGTCTCCGCGTTCCTGCTCCTCAAAGATCTTCTCCACTAGATACTGGAAGTCCTCGCGTGTCTTTACCCGGTAGGGAATCCATTGGAAGATGTCGTCGAGTGAATCCTTGGCGATCTCCCAGAAGATTTCGGCGTGCTCGCGGCGAATTGGTTCGAGGCGTACTGTGGAGCCTTCGAGCGTGACCGGCGTTACGATATGCAATGGAGATGCTGCCAGATTCATCGTCCATTCCTTTCCCTGACGGCACCATTATCTTGCATCTTGCGCCGGTTTGCGGCATCTCAACAGCGACGCACTATAGAATGAATGTCGTTGACCTGCGATGATCTCATCCGTCCAAAGCTGTAGAAACCGGAACTGTACCGGCCGGCGATGTCAGGAGAACCAGCGGTGAAAGCGCAGTGTCTGCCCTTTACGCAAATCCCGCACACCACGCGCCTGTTCACTGATTTTCTAGCATACTCCCCCAGCGTCCAACCCTTTTATCCGCATTCCCCGCATTTCAGCGAATGGTTCAAGGCGCAGGCTTCCTCTCTGCAATATGACCCGTCTCGCCGGGAGCGCGTCAGCACGATTCTGGAGCGGCAGAATAAATCCTGGGGCTCCTCGCCGCAGACCATGGCAAACCTGAGCCGTCTTCGTGCGGGCGCGGCGGCCATCGTTACGGGCCAGCAAGTCGGATTGTTTGGCGGGCCCATGTTTGCCATTTACAAAGCGCTGACCGCGGTGAAGTTGGCCGACGAGGCGACGGCGGCCGGCATCGATGCGGTCCCGGTCTTCTGGCTAGCAACATACGACCACGACCTCGCCGAAGTGAATCATGTTTCGATACCGGGTTCCGATGGGCTGCTGCGCACTCTCACCACTTCCAGTAGCGGGGTTCCCGGCGCACCGGTGAGCAACGTGCGCCTGGGAGAAGAGATTGTGCCGGTCGTGGAAGAGGCCGTATCGCTGCTGGGGGATAGCGAGGCATCGCAGTTTCTACGCGCGTCGTATCGTCCGGGAGAGACGCTGGGCACGGCTTTTGCGCGCTTCTATTCGCAGCTTTTTAGTCAGTGGGGCGTGATTCTTCTCGATGCGTCCGACGCTGAACTGCATCGCGAGACGGCGCCTATGTATCGCGCTGCAATCGAAGGCGCAGAGGATCTGGATGCTGCGCTACTGGCGCGAGGCGATGTTCTTGAGAGGGCGGGATACTATCAGCAGGTCAAGGTGACGCCGTCGTCGGTGCTGCTTTTCGCGATGCGCGATGGCGCGCGCACGGCAATCCACCATCGCGAAGGATCGAATAAAGCCGGAGAGTTTGTTATCGGCAGCGAACCTGGCGCGGAAAAGATTTCATCCGCCGAATTGCTGGATCGTATTGCCGCTGCTCCGGAGAGCTTCAGTCCGAACGTTCTCTTGCGGCCAGTTGTGCAGGATTATCTTCTCCCAACTCTGGCTTACTCAGGTGGCGCTGCCGAAGCGGCATATTTCGCGCAGGCGGGCGCGGTCTATGAAAGAATCCTGGGCCGTGTGACGCCCATCGTGCCTCGTTTCTCGGCGACTGTGGTTGAGCCTAAAGTGCAGCGCTGGCTCGGGCAGTACGGCATTGCGGTGCGAGACGCATTCGATGGGCCTGAGGCCCTGCGGCAGACGCTGGCTGCACGCACTCTGCCGGCGGGGTTGCAGGCGGCCTTTGAACGCACAAACAAATCCGTTGAAGAATCTTTTTCGGGTTTGCAGGAAGCGCTGGCCAAACTTGATCCCACGCTCGTAGAGGCCAGCCAGACGGGCGCTTCAAAGGTGCGCTACCAACTCGACCGCCTTCGCGAGCGCGCCATGGCCGCGGAATTGCGCCGCAGCGACGTGGTGAGCCGGCATGCCGTCGCGCTCAGCCAGGCGCTCTATCCCGAGAACGCCTTACAGGAGCGCGGAGTGGCGGGGGTTTATTTCGTCGCTCGCCACGGAACCGAACTGCTGCGCAGCATCTATGACACTATGCGCACCGATTGCCACGACCACCAGATTCTGGAATTGTGAGATCGTCTTTCTTAGTGCAGCCAGCTTAATGCAGGCAGCTCACCGCAGCCGCGCTTCGAGCTGATCCAGCGACTCTACGCGTGGCAGTTTGCGGTCGCTGTAGGCGCCGGACACGTCGAACAAGACTGCTTCCATCCCCGCATTACGCGCCCCCAAATAATCCACGGAGTACATATCGCCCACGTACAGGCTTTCGTCGGCTCGCGCCTGCATGGCGTTGAGGGCTGCCTCGAAGATTTCCGCATGGGGCTTTTCGATTCCCACGTTTCCGGAATCTGTGATGCTTTCGAAGCAGCCGGCAATACCGCAGCGTGAGAGGACGTGCTCGATCTTTCCATCGGAGTTGGAGATCACAGCGATGCGGAAGTTCTGGCCGATGCGAGCGAGGGCGTCGCGCGTGCCTGCAAGAATTTGATCCCAGTTGGCGGAACTCCGTGTGTTCTCGACCAGCACTTCCCGGAGACTTGACGTTTCCTCGAGTTCCCGCAGAAGGTGAGTATGGAATATCCACCAGAAGCTGTGATCGACGCGGCCGCTCGTCATGCCCTGGTCGAACTCGTGCTTGGTTTTGCGCTCCAGGGTGTGCCATTGATCGAGTGACGGATGGCGATCGCTCGAGATGGGGGCCAGGATTTTTGCTCGGTTCGGAAATAGAAGAGTGTTGCCAACATCGAAGAAGATGACGCGCCGGTCCGCCATCCGTCCATCTTACTGAAAGCATCGGGCTGAAAGCATCGAGGATCGGGGCAAGGAGTCGGTTTCATATGCCCAAGGGCAGAAACTAGATGGACCGGCTGATGCCGTCGCCGAGTCGCCTCCGTGACCCGCGCACAGAAAAAATGTAATATCCTCACTTGCGGCATCCAAAGTGCCCTTTTTGTCACTCGGCCCCATGGCGCTTTCTTCGACAACGTGGATGATCTCCGGCCTCGCGCGTACCACGCGGGCCGCGCTCTCGCTGCACACTCTGTTGCGGGCCCAGCCGGCACTGTTTGCGAGCCTGATGCTGTTGCAGCGACATTCCAGCCGCCGCGACGACGTTTACAACATTCTCTGGGCGATCGTCTTCGGGTTCGCCACCTTGAATATCCTGAGCCTCGCCGCACGGCGTTTCGAGCCCAACCGCCGCGGCCTAACCTTTGGAGAGTTGATGGCAGTGCTGGTGGTCCTGCTCTCTATCTTTCTGCTGGGCTGGGAGTTGTTAGGGGTATTCCGCATTTTCCCAATCAAACTTCAACGTTGAACCTGATCCTTTGAGTTGGTCCGCCGAGTCGCCCGCTGCACGCCGACCCGCCAGATCCGCTTTTGCGGTATCATTCGCAAAATGGCGAAGAGTCCAGCGACAATCGAAGTTACTTGCCCCTGCTGCAGCGCGCTGCTGAAGATCGATATCGCAACGGCCTCTGTTATCGCGCACACAGCAGCGGTGAAACCGAGGATGTTCGAGGATATGGAAGCAGCTGCCCGGGCTATGAAGGAACAGGACAGCCGCCGCGAATCGATCTTCCGCCAATCGGTGGAGGCACAAAAACATGCTTCCGAGCTTCTGGATAAGAAATTTCAGGAGGCGGTGAAGAAGGCCAAGGAATCTCCTGACACGGGCAAGCCGATTCGCGATTTCGATCTGGATTGAGAACAGTGGACAGTGATCAGTGGTCAGTGGCTAGTAAAACCAGAGCTGGTGCGATGACTGACCGCTGGACACTGAACACTGCCCACTGAGGTTTAGAAGGCGATGGCGATTCGTCCACTACTTCTCGGCCACCGTGGCGCGCGTTCCGAAAAATCTATTCCCGAGAATACGCTGGCCTCATTCGATCTCGCACTCGCTCAGGGCTGCGACGGTTTCGAATTTGATGTGCGGCTCACGGCGGATGGGCACGCTGTAGTCTGCCACGATCCGACTGCCCACGGATTAAAGATTGCTGAATCCTCAGCCGAGAGGGTGGACTTGCCCGAGTTAGGCGATGTCTTAACTCGATACCAGAGCACTGCATTTCTCGATATCGAGCTGAAAGTCTCCGGCCTCGAGGCGATCGCCAGAGATTTGCAGCGAAGGCTTACCCCAGCGCGCGGGTTCGTGATCTCTTCGTTTCTCCCCGAAGTGCTGCTGGCCATTCACGAGTTGGACGCGAGCATTCCACTGGGATTGATTTGCGAGACGCAGGCCGAGTTGAGCCGCTGGCCTCAGTTACCGGTCCAGTACGTGATTCCGCACCGCAACCTGGTGAGGAAGATGCTGATCGATGAGATCAAAGCCGCGGGAAAGAAAATATTGGTCTGGACCGTGAACGCTACGGTGGACATGAAGCGCATTTCGAAGTGGGGAGCGGACGGCATTATTTCTGACCACCCTAAGCGCCTAACGCGCGCTTTGGGCCAGCAAGAAAAATCTTAGCCACGGATTGCACGGATCTTCACCGATACTTTTTTTATTTTTAGTCTTCGATCCGAGTTGTTGTTTATCCGTGAAAATCCGTGAAGATGGGTGGCAAGGATCTAATCGGCCGCGGCTTCGAATGCCGCAGTGGCACGCCCCACCGGCTGCAAGAAGGCGGCGCGCTCCGTTTCAAAAGCTTCCAGGTTCGCTCCCATGGCGTGCTCGTCCCAGCCGAGAACCGCGCCGATGCGCAACGCGGCTTCGCGGCTGCACGACTCGGACCAGCAGGCGCCGAGCGCCACCGGCACACGGCGCAGCAGCACGTCGCCCAGAGTCACGGCAAACTCTCTGCGGTAGGCTTCCACCACTTCAGCGATGACGTGAGACGTGTGGGGACAGATCGGCGCACGGAACTCCGCGCTTACAAGAGCCATCCGGGCGATGTCGGCAGCACGCTTGCCATGCCATTCCACCATGCCGCGAGCCGTTTCTTCGCTCACCGCTCCGATGCGCGCAATTTCGAGCACCGCGTCATCCAGAAAGGGATCGAGCGCATTGTCGGGTCCCATGGTCATCGTATTCGGTTCAGTCGTCTTCAACCCAATCTTGCGGGCACAATCCCGGGCCAGTGAAGCCGCAGTGGTCAGCTTGCCGCCGATCACGGAGAGCATCCGCGCCGCGCCGTCATCGGTGTGGTCGTGCAGGACGTGCTGCCGCGTGACTGCGGAAGGCTTGTTATCCGGCGAATAAGGCAGCGGCCGGATTCCCGCAAACGCGTGCTTCACACTTTGTAGAGTTATCTTGGCCTTGGGAAACAGTTGCGCTACCGAGCGCACGAGATAGCTGATCTCGTCTGGTGAGGGAGCGGTTCTGGACGGGTCACCGTTGTCAGCAACTTCGGTTGTTCCAACCAGGAGCTGGTCGTTCCAGGGAAGGATAAAAATCGGACGCCCGTCTACCGCCTCGGTATAAACCGCAGCATTCGGCGAACCGGAAAACCGCGACAAAACGATGTGGGAGCCGCGTACGCCGCCCAGCATCGGTTTAGCCATGCGGATTGAAGAGCGCTGGCACATGCGGTCAGCCCATGGTCCGCTGCAGTTGATTACCCAGCCTGCATCCACGCGCTGGTCCCGTCCGGTGATCTGGTCGCGTAACAGCACGCCGCGGGTGCGGCCATGCGAGACATCAACCGCCAGCGCCTCCATGTGATTGCGCACGGTTGCGCCGGCATCGACGGCCTCCATCAACCATTCCGCCACCAGGCGTTCCGGAAATTCGCACTGAGCGTCTTCGTAGTTGTAGAACGACCAGCGATGTCCGGCGTCCAGCGCGCGCTCCAGCCGTTTCAATTCCATTTCGGTAGCGTCTTTGCTGGGTGGCTTTCCGGCCATGCGCTGGTAGAGCCACAATCCGGCGCGCACTTTCATGGCACTACGCTCGCTGGTCTCATTCAAAAGGAGCAGGAAGTGCATGGGATGCACGAGGTGAGATTTCTCCCGAAGCAACTTTTCCCGTTCACGTAGCGATTCCCGAACCAGACCCAATTCACCGTGCTCAAGGTAACGCAGGCCGCCATGAATGATGCGCGTGGAGCGGCTGGTTACTCCGGAGGCGAAGTCATTCTGTTCGATCAGCAGGGTATGTTTGCCCGCGCGAGCGCACTGCCGCGCCACAGCAACGCCGTTGATGCCTCCACCAATCACCACCACTTGAAAGTGCTGGCCCTCCAGAGAGGCTCGGGGATTTGCCGCTAAAACCATAGCTTATCAATCAGATACAGGGCTTTCGAAAGGTGCCACTAGAGCCACGAACCAAGCCGCGCCAGACACTATGACCCTTAAAGTGTGCACTCTCTCCGCCGGGCGGAGAAGGTAACCTTGGTACCGCAAAATTAGATGACCAAAAGGCCAACCACGCTGGCTAAAGGTTACGCAGGGGCAAGTGTAAATCCCGCACTCGTTGCTCGCACTGCGATGGCTCATTTAGAGTGGTTGCTCAAATGTCCACGACCGGCGAACGTTTCGAACGCGCTGTCGCCATCATGGAGCGCCTGCGGGCTCCCGGGGGGTGCCCGTGGGATCGCGAGCAGACCTTCGATTCCATCAAGCCCTACACGCTCGAAGAAACTTATGAAGTGCTCGAGGCCATCGATAATCGCGACTGGGAAGAGCTTCCCGGAGAACTCGGTGACCTGCTGCTGCAAGTGCTTTTCTATTCGGAGATGGCCAAGGAACAAGGGACATTTTCGATTGACGACGTTCTCGATCGGCTCTCGGGCAAGCTGGTGAACCGGCATCCTCACGTATTCGGCGACGCGAAGGCCGACACTTCTACCGAAGTGAAGCGCAACTGGGAAGCGTTGAAAGTTGAAGAAAGAAAGAAGCGTCTCGGCGGGGTCGCGGATGCAGCTGGCAACTCCGCGGCCAAGACTACGCCATCGATTCTGGCCGGCATCTCTTCGTCGATGCCATCCTTACTCGAGGCTCACAAGCTCAGTTCGCGCGCGGCGCAGGTTGGCTTCGACTGGCCGAACATGGAGAGCCTGTTTGACAAGCTCAGCGAGGAAACCGGCGAGCTGCGCCAGCACTTGCGGGAGTTTCCCGCTTCCGGTCCGCGCCCGGAAGGTCGCGGCGTAGCCGGTTCCGGGCGGCAGACTGTTTCAGAAGATCTAAGGGCGCGGCTGGAGGGGGAAGTCGGCGACCTTTTTTTCGTGCTGGTCAACATCGCCCGTTATCTCTCGCTCGATCCCGAATCCGCACTGCGCAAGACTAACCGCAAGTTCCGCCGCCGCTTTGAGTGGATGGAGCAACGCTTGCACGAGCGCGGCGCCACTCCAGAAAGTGTTTCGATGGAGGAACTCGAATCCCTCTGGCAGCAGGCAAAGCAAGAGGAGAAGCCAGCGTGAGCCCGGACCCCGTGCTGATTCGCCGTTGTCAGGGCCTGGATGAGCTGCGAGCCTGCGTTGCCTTGCAGAAAGATGTGTGGAACTTCAGCGACGCCGAACTGGTTCCGCTGCGCATGTTCGTCGTGGCTGAAAAAGTCGGCGGGCAGGTGATGGGCGCTTTTGACGGGAACGAAATGGTTGGCTTTGCGCTTTCCGTGCCGGGTACTCGGTCTGGCCATGTCTATCTTCACTCGCACATGCTTGCCGTTCGGAAGGACCAACGCAATGGGGGGCTCGGCCGCCGTCTGAAGCTGCTGCAGCGCGAAGATGCATTGGCGCGAGGCATCGAGTTGATCGAGTGGACTTACGATCCGCTTGAGATCAAGAATGCGTACTTGAATATCGAAAAACTGGGAGCCATTTCCCGGCGTTATAACATCAACCAATATGGAATCACGTCATCGCCCCTGCAGGGCGGGCTGCCGAGCGACCGGCTGATTGCCGAGTGGTGGCTGAAGTCCAGGCGCGTGGAAACGCTATTGGCAACGGGAAAGAATCCGCCCTTCGAGCGGGAGACTACGATTGAAGTTCCGGCGCAGATCTATGAGTGGAAGGCCGCGGCGGAAACGCGAGGTAAGGCCCAGCAGGTGCAGGAACGCAACCGCGAGCAATTTCTCCGGGCGTTCGGCGATGGGCTGGTTATGCTCGGTTACGAGCGCGATTCCGATGGCAACGGAAAGTTCGTGCTGGGTAACTGGGATGAGGAGTGGTCGTACGCATCGGAAGAGGTCAGTGGCTAGTACCTAGTACCCAGTAGCGAGAAAATACTAGAAGCGGACAGTCGAGGCGAACGGGTGCAGCGCGTTCCTGGGTACTGGATACCAGGTACTGGATACTGAATTATGAGAATTGAAGCCATCACGCTACGCGAGATTCACATGCCGCTCGTCCATTTCTTTGAGACGAGCTTTGGACGCACCTACAGCCGCCGCATCTTGCTGCTCACCGCGCATTGCGACGGGGTCAACGGCTGGGGCGAGTGCGTCGCCGGCGAAGATCCTTTTTACAGCAGCGAGTGGACCGAAAGCACCTGGCCCACGATCACCCAATATCTTGCTCCCGCCGTTCTAGGACGTACTCTCGAATCAGCCCGCGACTGCGCGGCTCTTTTCTCCCGAGTGCGAGGTCACCGCATGGCCAAAGCGGCTCTCGAAAACGCATTGTGGGACGCCGAGGCGAAGCAGAAAAACCAGCCCCTGTGGAAGCTGCTGGGCGGAACGCGGACTGAAATCGCTTGCGGAGTTTCCATCGGCATTCAGGATTCCGTCGAACAACTTCTTGAGAAGATTCAGATTGAACTGGCCGCCGGGTACCGTCGCATCAAGGTGAAGGTCAAGCCGGGCTGGGATGTAAACGTGCTCGAGAAAATACGCTCACGCTGGGCCGATATCACTCTTAGTTGCGACGCCAACTCTGCCTACACGCTCGATCAGGTAGAGCACCTGCGCTCCTTCGATCAATTCAATCTGCTGATGATCGAGCAACCGCTCTGGGACGACGACATTTTCTACCACTCCCGGCTGCAAAAAGAACTTCGCACCGCCATTTGCCTTGACGAGTCGATCGTCAGCGCCCGCGCCGCGGCCGTTGCGCTCGAAACCGGCGCATGCCGCATTATCAACATTAAGGTCGGACGCGTGGGTGGATTCGGCGAAGCCAAGAAGATTCACGACATCTGCCACGCGCACAAGATTCCGGTCTGGTGCGGCGGGATGCTCGAATCGGGCATCGGCCGCGCCCACAACATCGCTCTTTCCACGCTCGAGAATTTCAGCCTGCCCGGTGACGTCTCCGCCTCCAAACGCTATTGGAAGGAGGACGTCATCGATCCGGAAGTGCAAGTCTCGCCGCAGGGAATGATTGCGATCAGTGACCAGCCCGGAACCGGTTATCGCGTTAAAGAAGATCTCATCGAAAAGCTGACAGTAAGGAAGGAGACGCTGCGCGCGTGATGCTCGAAACCACCCCTCGAATCGTTGCAGCTGTTGTCGTCAATTGAGATTTCGTCGGTTACGAATGTACTCTTCCAGAAGAGCCAATCTCTTTCGTTTCTACGAATGCCCCGCCTCATTACCTAAGGTCTCAAGCTGAGGTTACATTTACCGCCCGCTCCAACCCCGGTATTTTAGGGTCGGCATCTGCCCCGGCCTATGTTGTGTGGGGAGCAGGAAGCGATGGCTATGCTTTTTCGTGGGTTTCCAAGAAGGTCCGAAAGCAAACGCAATGGAATGAGCATTATGGGGAAGGCTCTATCTCTTGCATTCGTGCTGATTGCGCCTGCACTGGCGCAAAATCAAATGCAAGGCGGACCGCCCGCCACGGCTTATGGTCCGACTTACGATGTGAGTTGCGGCTATAGTTATCTCTTATCAACAATTCCTTCTGCGGGCAGAGTGGGTCTCAACGGTCTGGATGTGACCGGCCACGCCAACTTTCTCCCACGTTGGGGAGTCGCCGTAGACTCCGGTTACGTTCACACCTCCAACGTTTTGGCCACCGGACAATCGGGCTACACTCTAACTTTCCTTGCTGGCCCCGTGTTTCATCTGTTTGAGGCCAGAAAGACGCGGGCGTTCGTACACGCTCTGGTCGGCGCGGGGCTGGTTGACAGCGCTGTCCCTGTCAGCGGCACCGAGTACTTACAGGGATGGGTGGCAAGGCCGGCCTACGCACTCGGGAGTGGAATCGAACGCACGGTAGCGGGGCCGTTCGCGGTTCGCCTCACCGGAGATTACCTGCGCACCGCATATGCAGACTCTACCGGCGACGTGCGCTCCCAGAACAATCTTCGCCTGACCGCGAGCATCGTCTTTCGCCTGAGGGATCGCCAAAGTATAGCTGCCGGCCGCTGAAGCCTTCCTAGTGCGACTTAGGATCCGTCGCTCCTGCTCCCGGCTTACGATCCTCAACTAGTTTCGCTTCTTCCGCCTTCAACAGATCCACACCCTGGGCAAACGTCGTATCGGCGGGCACGCGGCGGAAGCCGCTGAACACCTCCTCAGACTTAATCGCAATACTTTTGAATATAAGAATCTTTCCCGTGAAGCTAAGGGACATACGCGAAACTTCCCATGAGCCATCGCCAACGTCGGATTGCTCGACCAGAAAGTGCCCGCCTTTATCGAGATGCCCCAGAATCCCCCAGCCGAAGCCGACTTCCTTGAATAGAGTTCCGTCGATTCGCGCAATTCTGCGCGATGCGGGATCAATCAGCAAGAATCCCTGCATGCCTTCGAGCACCTGTTCCACGCGAGAGGGCGATTCATACGCCGGATTGGGCCGGAATTTCAAACGCACGAGCCGATTTCCCTCCTTACCCAACTGTGCGGTGCTCTGCTCATCGCCGTCATAGTCATAGAGAAAAGCCTCGGGAAGAGCCTTCACGATGCGCAGAGTGCGTTCGGCCGTCTGCTGCTCCTGGGAATGTTTGCGACTGAGCTGCTCCGGATCGCTAACCAGACCCGCCAAGTGGTTTTCCTCGCCCTGCATTTGTTCTGGCGTGAGCGGTTTGTCGTCGTATGCGATCGTCATGCCGGCCATGGCGCTCCGCGTTTCCACATAGAGTCTGGTTTGTGAACCCTGCGGAGTCTGCTTGCGCGACCGGAACATGTGCTTGATCGAATCGTCATCGGCGGCTGCTACTTCGTTGGCAACCGCGATCCGCACCATTTCGATCGCGGAAGCCGAATCCACTGGAAAACCCGGCTGAGCGGCGGCAGGGAAGGAAGTCGCACTCCTCCCTGTGAGCAAGACGCCTAGGAAAACAGCGGTAGCGATACGAAGCAATCTTATCCGTCTCATTTTGCCCGGCACACTTCCAGTGTAGCAACTGGGCTTCCCGGTTCCTCGACAATGTTGCCAAGAGTGCGTTTGAAACTTAGTCGCAGCCTGGGAAAAAAAGGATGCCAGTTCTCCACGGTTCAGTGAGCGAGCTTGGACGTAAATATTTCCGAAATCATGGGATCGCGAGGAGCGTCCCATCTCGGGAAGTGTGAGCCATTTCTAATCTGAATTGTTCGCGATCGGGCATAGTATCCGAGTATGGATGATAGAACGAAGCTCGCGGATCGGCGGGAAGAATCCGAAGCAATCCAAGTCGCGAATGATTTGTACTTAGAACACGATGAACACAGCCCCGCAGCCACCGCCGAATATCGTCTGAGGCTGGAGCGGCTGGAACAAGTTCGGAAAGACATGAAAGAATTAGCGAAAGCCATTGCTGTTCAAAATTGATCATTTCTTGCATTGAGCTTGAAGCTTTGTTCGCCGTGAGAATGAATCACAGCCAAAAAGAGGCAACGGCTGTCCGGTTTTACGTAGAGAGCCGAACCGGGGAGATGCACCTCTGACGTTCAATTCATCTCAGGTTGCCTGCTAGGAACTTGCCGCGCCCTCCGTGCCTTGCGTATAGTCGATGCAGTGAGCGGTCCTCCGTATTTGCCTCAGGGATTCTGATCCGGGAGCAACCTGTCACGGATGCCGCAGCACGGGATCACCGTTGAAACAGGAGAGCGTCCTATGAGCGCACCCGCCAGTGGGTTGGGGTTGGCACAGATTGGTAAGTCGGTTATCGTCAAGGGCGAACTTTCCGGCAGCGAAGATCTCTATGTGGATGGCCAGGTCGAGGGCACCATCGCTCTTAAAGGCAACAGCTTGACGGTTGGTCCCAACGGTCAGGTCAAAGCCAGCGTCGAGGCCAAGGGCGTGGTGGTGCAGGGCAAGCTCGAAGGCAACATTCAGGCCAGCGATCGCGTCGAATTGCGTAAGTCCGCGATTGTTACTGGAGACATCAGTACCCAGCGCATTTCCATTGAAGAGGGCGCATATTTAAAGGGCAAGGTTGATATTCACAAGACCGACAAGTGAAGTGTGCGGGATTTATTTCAGGTGTCATGAAGTCAGGATGTCGTCAGTCTCACAGGGTTTCATGAAACTTTTTCGCGGTTCATCCGGAACGGAAACGATCCCGGTGCAGGGCGCGCAGAAACTGACGCGGCGCTCCAGCGGCCTGGGAGAGTTGTCCCGTATGTGGGAATCCGCCGAAGACCTGTGCATTCTTGACCTCGGATCCACATCACCGGCCAACATTCGCCACTTCACCGAACACGGCCATCGGATCTACAGCGAAGACCTGCTCACCGCCTCGACTGATCCCGAACTTCTCGGCAAGAACGAGGAGGGAAGCGTTGTTCTCGATAGCCGCAAGTTTCTCGCCGATAACCTGGTCTATCCGGCGGCTCGCTTCGACGTTGTCCTGTGCTGGAACCTGCCCGACTATCTCGATGAGAGTTTGGTAAAACCGGTCGTTGGGCGGCTCTGGTCGGTGCTCAAACCCGGCGGCATGCTGCTGGCGTTCTTCCACACGCGCGACGCCGGTCCGGACTCGCCGTGTCACCGCTTTCATATCGTCGGTACCGACGTCCTCGAGATGCAGAAGATTGTGTTACGCCGCGAAGCTCGTCGCGGACCTACCGGAGCGATCCACACTGCCATCTCGGAAGGTTTCCAGTTGCAGCGCGTGTTCAACAATCGCCACATCGAAACCCTCTTCCGCGACTTCGCCTCGATTAAATTCTTTCTTGCGCGCGATAACATCCGTGAAGTGCTGGTGGTCCGCTAGCCAGGCCGGGGAGGGCACGGCTTCAGCCGTGCCATCAAGCGTCAAAGGCGGTCGGCTTCAGCCGCTGAGGTCGACGGGACTCTTCCACACCATTACTCCCCAGAGCCAATCCCACGTCCTCCGAAAGGTGGATGTTTCCCTTGCCAAGAACAGCGAGGGAGCGGAAAATTGCGGACTAGGTTGACAGATGAATTCGACGGACCAACTCGTCGGCCAGGAATCGTGGTTCCGTGTCCGCCCTAAGTTCCTTGCGGGCTGCGCGGCAGTCGTTGTTGTCCTGATCCTTCCAGACGTGATCGCCCGCGTTCGCATCCTGGAGCCGGTGGCCCTGCTCTCAGCGGCTTTCGCCATTCTGGTGGGCTGGGTCCTGCTGCTGAAGGACTCCCCGCCGAAGAGAACCTGGCGGTCGGTCATAACGCTGATCGCGTCGGCTTATATGACAGTCTCCCTGCCGGTCTTCCTCTTTGAGTTGTCTCCATGGAGATGGTTCGTCCGTCACCCCTGGCACTCCTGGTTCTCGATGTACGCAAGGCCGTGGGTGCATTGGGGATACTTCTTTGTGTGCTTGAGCGTTGTCTGCGCTTTCCTGGGACGAGGCCGGGCGCGAATCGCGTTCGTGACAGGAGGCGCCTTGTTGATGGTGCTCCGGGAAGCAGCCGGGACCTGGGTTTTTTGAGAGTGCGGAAACGCTGCGTGGCTTAGCGCCGCTCGGAAGTATGCGCCTCGTCGGCGGTCCGCTTCCACACAATCACTCCCATGCGGAAAAGATAATTGCGCGAAATCTCGATTTGCGTCCCTGCCCCTTTAGAAACAGCAGAGGCCACCAGGATCCTAATCTCGTCTGGAACATAAGAGCGCCGCACTGAAGTCAGCCCGTCCAGCCACGCTACCCGGCTGCGCATAAGAGGAAACCCGGCGAACGCCAGAGCCAGATGCAGGGGATGCCGGATGAGGTCGTTGATCAGCAGAGCCCGCCGACTGACCCGCAGACCTTCGCGTACGAACTGTGCTAACTGCTGCTCGTCCAGATGATGAGCGAAAAGGCTGCAACTGATCAGATCGAAGGCTCCATCGGCGAAGGGCATGGCGAGCGCGTCGGCTACGACGCCGGCATTCCGCCCACTGTGGTTTGCGGTGGAGGGAAGATGAGATCTTGCCCTATCCAGCAGCGACACATCCAACGTGATCCCGCGACGCGCCAGCTTTTGCCGAACCAACTCCGGAACTTCTCCCGATCCTGCCGCCACTTCCAATAGCGAGAAGTGTTTCGAGCGGGAAGCTTGAGCCACGCGCTCCACCATTTTTTGCGTGGTCGCAACCCCGCCAAACCAGCGGTTCACCCGCCCGAGATCCTGGAGTGTAGCTGCGACGTCCGCGGGAGAGCAGGCGTCAGAATCGAGAATCTCAGGGACATCGACTCGCTGCATGGCTAGGAGATCGCGCACCCGCTAATTTGCTTTCACCGCTGGGCGTGCCGGGCTGCCGTCCGCCTTCACGTAGTGCGCGTACCAACTGAGGTTGCGTTCGAGCCTGTCTTTAATATGCGAGGGCGTCTTGAACCCGTGGTACTCGCCGGGATAGACCACTAGTTCAGTTTCGCGGCCCAGGCTCTTGAGCGCTTCGTACATCTGCTCGCCGCCTATGATGGGCACATTCCAGTCGATCTCGCCACCCATGAACAGGGTGGGCGTGGTGATGTTTGCAACCTTGTAGATGGGAGAGATCTTGTCCCACGCTGCGCGGTTCTCCCACGGGTGCCCGAGTTCCACGTCGTAGTCGAGGATGTACTGGTCATGCCCGTACAACGACGCGAAGAAAGCGGAACCCGCGCCGGTACTCGCCGCCTTGAAGCGCGTGGTCTGCGCAATAATGAAATCCGTCGAGATGCCGCCGTAGGACCAGCCACCCACTCCCAGCTTGTCTGGATCGGCCACACCTTGCGCGATCGCATAGTCAACCATGGCCAAGTCGTCCTGATAGTCCTTGTTGCCCCAATCGGCGAAGATGGCTTTGCAGAAGTCTTGTCCATAGCCGGATGAGCCGCGCGGATTCGGCTCCAGGACTACGTATCCGTTAGCCGCGAAGAGCTGCGAGAAATGATTGAAGTCGCCGTAGTAGGCCCCCACCGGACCGCCGTGCGGGTGCAGAAGAGTGGGATACTTCTTGCCGGCCACGTAATCCAGCGGCTTGTAGAGATAGCCCGCCACCGTGGTACCGTCTTTGCTTTTGAACTTGACGTATTCCGGTGTGACCACCTTGACCTTCGCCATGAACGCATCATTCACATGCGTGATGCGTGTCAGTGTGCCTCCCGAGGTGGTTGTGGTGAAGATTTCGGCCGGCCGATCCATACCTGTGATTTGGGCGGCGAGATCTCCTGACTTGGCGATGGTGTAACTCGAGACCACGACGTGCCCGGAGATGGCGCGCGTGATCTCCCCGCCTGATGCCGGGGTACGGAACAGATCCTCCGTTCCGTCGTCATCGGCGATGAAGTAGATGAACTGCCCGTCGGGCGAAAAGCGCGGTGACCTCGACATGCGATCGAAGGCCAGCGTCAACACCTTGGCCGGGCCTCCAGTCGCAGGAGAAACAGCGATGTGGTGGGTGGCATAAACGAGGAGCTTCGGATCAATCTGCGTGACATACGTGATCCACTTGCCATCGGGCGACCACGCCGGCCAACCGTCCGAGCCGGGATTCGTCGTGACTTGCGTCAGGTGCGCGCCTTTGTCGGCGTTATCGGTGGACACCACCCAGATGTTGGAGTCGTAAGTGCGATCTGGGTCTGGTGTGGAGCGGTTGCTGCGAAACGCCAGCAGTTTGCCGTCTGGAGACCACGCGGGTTGCTCATCGTCGAAGTCGCCAGAAGTAATCTGAACAACAGCTTTGGTAGCGACATCGAAAACATACAGATGCGTGCGTCGCCGGTCGAGATAGCCGACTGTGTCGGTCTTGAAGCGATAGCGGTCGATTACGAATGGCGGTGGAGTTTTCGGTTTTTTCGGCTTCGCGTCCTTATCTTCTCTACCTCCGCTCCCCGGCTTGTCTTTTTCTTTGGCTTTGGCCTCGTCCAATTCTTCGGGCGTCGGGTCTTGCAGGATGAGGACGAGTCGCTTGCTGTCAGGAGACCAGGCAAAATCATCGACATCCTGAATCGTGTCCGTCAGCTTCTGCGCCTCGCCGCCCATGCGGTTGAGCAGCCAAACCTGTGTCTTGCCCTCACCCCTCTTGGATAGGAACGCGAGGAACTTCCCATCCGGGCTCCAGCGCGGATGCGACGAAGACTCCTTCTCAGCAGTCATCACAACTGCGTCGCCGCCGCCCGCCGGAGCCATCCAGATGCGCGTCTCCGTTTTGTCTTCCTTCAACGACATAGTCGAGACGGTATAAGCCACCCATTTGCCATCTTCCGCAATCTGCGGATCGCCGACTGCGCGGATTTCAAAAACATCATCAACCGTGATGGCTCGAGGCGCTGGAGGTGTGGGCGGAGCAGTCTGAGCGGCGACGAATGGCGCCAGCAAATAAGAAGCACAGGCCAATACACAAAACGACAAAGCAAGTGCGCGGAATCGCATAATTGTTTGCTTCCCCATGCAGTATTTTGGATTGCGGCTGCGGAGCGGCCTAAGTCTAAACCTCGGCGAGCTCTTCTTCCAGCAATTGCTTGTTATACAGGTCGCTGTAGTAGCCGTTCATGGCGAGCAATTCATCGTGCGTGCCCGATTCCACGATGCGTCCATCGTGCAGCACGGCGATGCGGTCTGCATTGCGCACCGTGGAAACGCGGTGAGAGATAAAGATGGTGGTCCGGCCCTGCATCACTTCGCGCAAGTGATTGAGGATTTTGTCTTCAGTATGAGTGTCGACGCTGGAAAGCGCGTCATCGAGAATGAGGATGCGCGGATTGCGAATCAACGCGCGGGCAATTGCGGTGCGCTGCTTCTGTCCTCCCGAAAGCGTGATGCCGCGCTCGCCTACCATGGTCTGATATTGCTCAGGAAAGCTCTCGATATCCTGGGCAATATTGGCGGCTTCGGCCGCTCCGTGAATCTGCTGATCAGTGGCCGATGCGACGCCCAGAGCAATGTTCTCCCGGATGCGGTCGCTGAATAAAAATGTTTCCTGCGGAACAAACCCCACACTCTTGCGCAGCGATTCCAGGGAGAACTCCCGGATCGGCCGGCCATCCACTAGCACCATCCCCGGCGCCGCGTCGTAAATCCGAGGAATCAGGCTGACCAGCGTGGTTTTCCCCGAGCCCGTCGGACCCACGATCGCCATGCTGCTGCCCGCGGGGATTCGCAGATTCAGGTCGTGCAGCACAGGTTTGCCATCGTAGGCAAAATTCAGCCCGCGAAATTCGATTTCCCCTTCCACCGGCCGGTCTGCGGCTTCAGGCCCATCCTTGATTTCAGGTTGTTCGTGCAGAATCTCGTTCAGGCGAATCAGCGACGCCGTCCCTCGCTGGAAAATGTTGACCACCCAGCCCAGCGCGATCACCGGAAACGTCAACTGCAGCATGTAAATATTGAAGGCCGCGAAATCGCCTACCGTCACGGACCCGGGAAGCAACAGAGTAGTTTTCGTTTTCAAGTAAGAAACTAAAACCACGGCGGTTTGTCCGTGGAGCACTTCACGGCCGCCGATCCACAGCACCAACACCATGGCCAGCCCGAGCATGAGTTCCAGCGTGGGCCACAGCATGCCCATGAGCCGCACCAGTTTCAGGCTGCGGGCGACGTATTCCTGGTTGGCGGTTTCAAAGGACGCGATCTCCGCCTCTTCCTGCACGTAGGCGCGGATCACTCGCGCCCCGGAAAAATTCTCCTGTGCCCGCGCCGAAATGTCGGAGAACATCGCCTGAATTCTTTCGAAGCGCTCATGGATCCGCCGCCCAAAATGCTGAATGACAATGCTCACCAGGGGAAGCGGCAGAAACGCGTAGAAAGTCAGTTTGGGGCTGATGAGCACCATGAACGACAGCGCGCCGGCGGTGAACACAAAGGTATTCGCCGAGTACATGATCGCCGGACCTAGCAGCATGCGCACCGCGTTCAAATCGTTCGTCATCCGGGCCATAATGTCGCCGGTGCGCGTGCGCTGGTAGTAGGAATAGGAAAGAGTTTCCAGGTGAGCGAAAAGGTCGTTGCGCAGATCGAACTCGATGTCGCGCGAGATGCCGATCACGATCCAGCGCGTCAGGAACAGGAAAACCCCACGGACGGCGGCGACCTCAAGCATCTGCCAGGCAAAGTGCAGCAACTTCGCGGACGTCACGCCAGTGTTGAGATCGTCGATCGCATGCCGGATTACCTGCGGCAGCAGGATCCAGGCGCCATTGCTGAGAAAAATGCAGAAAACGCCCGCCACAAACCCCCAGCGGTAACGCTTGAGGTAGGGCAGCAGCGGACGCATACTCTTGGGAATCATTCAGGTCGTGTAGATGAAATTCTAGCAGGCTGGGGTGCAAGTTTTGACAGGCAGCTTTCGGCAGGCAGGTTCGGCGGGGAAGAGGTCTTGGGCGCCAAATCTCAGACATCAGGTGTCAGGTCTTAGGTCCTAAGTCATAGGCGGTCCGGCGCCTAAGACCTGGCGCAGAAGACGGAAAGCTAACGGCGCTCTTTCTCGGCGGTTGCGCGCTGTGCGCTCGGAACCAGATCGCTTCGGAAAGCAACTACGCTGACTGCGGTAAGCAGCGCTCCCCATGCGATGAAGAAGATCCATTCCGCGTAAAACATAAATGCCTGAGCCATATCCATGACATTACTCCTTGCTGCGGCGAACCGAGGTCAAGCCGAGAGCCTAACCTCGGGTCGCAGTCAGCAAACTCAAGCTGAGAACCACTGAGCGCAACCCGACGCGTTACTCTTGTGGGGCTGCAGCTGAGTCCTGCATACGCTGCTGCATGCGCGTTTCCCGATTGGCCTCGAATTGCTGCATCTTGGCCTGCTGGTCAGGAGTGAGCAACTGAAACAGCTCATTGTGGATGCGCGTTTCCTGCACCTTCAGTTGCACGAGCGTCTGCGCTTGCTGCGCCACCAGCGCTTGCACCTTGGCTTCGTCATAGGTGCCTTCTTCATACTGCTTAAGCTGCTGCTGCATCAGGTGAAGCTGCTGCGTCTGCGGCTTCATCGCGGCGTGCTCTTTCTGAAGGACGGCCTTCATCTGCGCGCGCTGCGCGTCAGTCAAGTCCAAATATTTAGCGAAGAAGCCCATCATGGGGCTTCGCATGCCGAAGGCATGGCCGTGCACTGGCGCGGTTGCATCCGTAGTTTGCGACCTGGCGATCGCACCGCCTAACAGCACCGCCAGTGCAGCTACGAGCAAGCGAAAACGAATGGTCTTCATAAAGTTTTTTGCTCCTTTAACCCCGGCTCCATCCACGTGCTCGCCTCTTGGAAACCTGGGGCTCTTGAGTACAGTTATACAAACACGATTCCCGGGGAAAAGTGGTAAAAAGTCGGTCAATGCGAGTAAAGTTTTGTCAAAGGCGGCGTCACCTGGCCGGACAATAGAGGCTGCCGTCTCTGGGTTTGACAATTCTTTACCGCTGCCAGCCTGCGATCTGGTGCACAATGAAAACTGCCAAGATGGAACGAATTCTAGTTATCGACGATGATGTCGAACTATGTACCCTGGTGGGAGAATACCTGCAGGCCGAGGGATTCGTGGTCGAATTCGTTCATGATGGCGAGAATGGGCTACAGCGCGCCACGGCCGGCGGGTATTTGCTCGTGGTGCTCGATGTGATGTTGCCCGGCATCAACGGTTTCGAAGTGCTGCGGCGAATCCGCGCCACCTCCCGCCTGCCGGTGCTTCTGCTCACCGCGCGCGGCGAAGATGTCGACCGCATCGTCGGATTAGAGATCGGCGCCGACGATTATCTGCCCAAGCCTTTTAATCCGCGAGAGCTGGTGGCGCGCATTCGAGCCATCCTGCGCCGCACGCGCAGCGACAAAGCGGCCCCGTCTGCGCCCGATATCGTCCGCGTCGGGGAAATCGAACTCGATCCTGCCACGCGCAGCGTGCGCCGCGACGGCCAGCCCGTCGACCTCACCTCGGTGGAATTCAATCTACTGGAGGTGTTGCTGCGTGAGGCTGGACGCGTGGTCCCGCGCGAGCGCCTGGTCAACGCCGTCTTGAGCCGAAAATTTTCGCCCTTCGATCGCAGCATCGACATGCATGTCAGCAAGGTCCGCAAGAAACTCGGAGACACTGACGCCGATGAACACATCAAGACCATCCGCGGCGTCGGCTACATCTTCGCCCGTCCGCGCGAGAAGGTTGGGGAAAAGGTGAAGACCTCATGAAGAGCCTGTTCCTCAAGATCTTCCTCTCCTTCTGGATGGCTTTTGCCTTGTTTCTCGTGCTGGCGATCCTGGTCACGCTGGCGTTTCGTCCGAGGACCTCAAGTTGGGAAGCTCTTCTCGCGACCGCGATGAACGACTCTGTGAATGCCTACGAACAGAGAGGAACGGCGGGGTTGGGCGAGTATTTCGACAATCTGGAAAAGACACAGCACGTCCGCGTCTTTCTATTCAATGAAAACATGGAGGAGATTTTGCACCGCGGCGCGCCAGAATGGGCGCTGCGTGTGGCGAAGGGAGGGCCGCGGGTGCCGCACGAGGGCTTTATTTTTCCGGCTCCGCCTCCGGTGTTGCGCGATTCGCGAGCTTCCTCTGACGGGTTGCATCGTTACACGCTGGTGCTGTCTCCTCCGCCTGGGCCACGCCTGTTTCTCGGGCCGCGGGGATTGCCCGTTCCCGGTCTCATCATCGCTGTCATTTCCTCTGGACTCGTCTGCTATCTTCTGTCGTGGTTTCTGACCATGCCGATCGTGCGTTTGCGTGCGGCCACGCGACAACTAGCCGCTGGCGATCTCACCGCCCGAGCCGGTGCTCCCAATGTCACCAGACGAGATGAGGTTGCGGGCTTGATGCGGGATTTTGACGGCATGGCGGAACGGTTGGAAAATCTGGTCAAAGCGCAATCCCGCCTGCTCAATGACATCTCGCATGAACTGCGCTCACCACTGGCGCGGCTGAATGTCGCTTTGGGTTTGGCGCGGCAGCGCTCTGGGCCGGAAAGCGCGGCCATGCTGGAGCGCATTGAACTGGAGGCCAGCCGCCTCAATGAACTCATTGGCCGCCTGCTCACTCTGGCCCGACTGGAAGATGGCGAGCAACACGTGCCCTCGACACCGTTTTCGCTGGATGAAGTGGTGCTCAACGTGGCCGAAGATGCGGAGTTCGAAGCGCAGGCGAGGCGTTGCCATGTGCGCAGCGAAATTCCCGCGGGAATTTGGGTGGTGCGCGGAGATCCTTCGTTGCTGCACAGTGCCATCGAAAACGTTGTGCGCAATGCCATCCGCTACACTCGCGAAGGCACAACGGTTGATATCCATCTGGAGAAGACTGGGATTGCAGGCGGCGAGGAAGCGGTCGTCCGAGTCACCGATTGCGGGTCGGGTGTGCCCCCCGATGCTTTGGAAAAGTTGTTCGAGCCGTTTTACCGTCTGGACGATGCTCGAGGCCGGCAGACCGGTGGCGTGGGCCTCGGCCTGGCCATTACAGAGCGTGCAGTGCGTTTCCATGGCGGACGCGTCGCTGCTACGAACCGGGCCGAGGGCGGACTGATGGTCGAGATCCACCTGCCTCTGATGACGGTGAGCGCCAGCGCGGAAGAAGCGCTAACTGCGGTGCCCAGTGATCAGTGGCCGGTGGCCAGTGGCCAAGGCGGATAAACTGGCCACCGATAAGTGATCACTGATGACCGGTCACTGTTTCCAGGCAACTCGCCGCCCCGTCTAGGGTTCCAATAGCTCCGGGCGGTTTGCTCTTCCCACGTATTCCTGATACATAAATGGATGGCAATTCACGCCTTCAAATAGGGTTTACGCCCGCTTTGTCTGGCCGGGGAATGCATAAGCACGCTCATAGGAGATAAACCGAAGAATGTGGACAAGGTTTGCCTGGATGGTGGCGATTCTGGCTCTGGTATCAATCGGCTTCCTCATGGCCTGCAACGCCAAGTACTCGTCGAATGATAATGGTCTGGTGGTGATTCCCAGCCAGGGGGGTGGCCCGCTGGTGAATAACCAGCTAAACGGGCCGGTGATGGAGACCTTCAGCCTCGATCTGTCGAATGGTTCCACGACGGAGATTAACAACGTGAACGGTCCTCCGACGCCGGGGTTGCCAACGGCTGTCGTTCTTGATCCGGCGGGCGCGAATGCCTATGTGATCATCACCGCGAATCCGGCAGTGCCTGGCGGTAGTGTTACCGGGATTGCGACGTTTCCCGTAGCTTCCGATGGCAAGCTGGGGAGCGCCACGACATACACGCTGAACAGCGCAAGCGTCCAGATCCAGGTCCTGGTGAACGGTGTCCCGACAAACCAGTCGGAGTCGGTCCCTGTCGCTCCGGTGGCCCTAAGCATGGATTCCGCAGGCAAGTTCCTCTTTGTCGCAAATAGCGCGACGAGTGACAGCGCCAACCCTCCGAACCCCATCCCGGGCTCGATCTCAGTACTCTCCGTCGGCAGCAGTGGTACCTTAGCCGAGGTCGCGGGCTCGCCTTTTGTGCTTCCGGTAAACGGTGTCAACGTGACTCCCCCCGAACCGTGCACGAATCAAGTCGCATGCTCCAGTCCGCTGGCGCTGGCTGTGACCTCGACCGTCTATCCCCCACAGTTTGCCTACTGTTCAGGGATTGCGCCTCCGACCACAGAGAACCTTTACGTACCGGATTCGATTAACAACATTCTGTTGAATTACTCGGTGTCATCGAGTGGCGCGCTGACTCTGGTTCAAACCGATAACGAGGTTGGAATTCCAACCGGCACCAACCCCGACGGGGTGACCGTCGATCCGTGTAACCGATTTGTTTACGCTTCAAACGGTGGGCCAGGCAGCATTGCCAACACGGTCAGTGCATACAGGATCTGTTTTTCCATGACGCAGCAAAACTGCCCAGCTCCAGACTTCAGACTGCTGGCGGTTCAGGGTTCGCCCTTTCCCGTTTCCCCCGGCGACAGCCCGGGACCTTTGACGATGGATGCGTACGGCAATTACTTGTACGTAGTGGACACCGCATCAGGCCTGGTCTCGCAGTTCAGAGTAAGCACGGCCACCGGTGCCTTGACGCCGCTCACGCCGCCATCTGTCTCCGCCAGCAGTGGGGCTAATTCGATTGCGATACGCCGCGACGATAGTTTTGTGTTCGTGGCCAACAAGAATCCAGGAACGCTGTCGGAATACGCCATCAACCTCCAAAATGGAAACTTGTCCCCGCTGCCTGTGATTCAAACGTTCAATTACCCCTCGGGAGTCGCGGTGAAGTAATTCGTCTGAAACTGCCTGATCTGTCCGCGGGCTGGTTTGCCGCGGACTACACAGCCGCAGACTAGGTTGGAATTTTCAGAATCAGATAAGCGCCCACCAGAGCGAAGATGAGGTCCGGCGACCAGGCGGCGAGCGCCGCGGGCAACAGGCTGATGTCGCCCATCGCCTCGGACAACCGCGACACAATCGTGTAGATCACCGCGATACCGACTGCCACGGCAACTCCCGTGATGGCCCCTTTCTTGGCCGCCGACAACGCGAACGGAACAGCGAGCCCTGCCATGATGAACGTGATCAATGGGTAGGAGAGCTTCTGGTTCAGTTGTACCCGGAGCCTCACTACATCGAAGCCGCTCTGCTGCAAATCCCGGATGTAGCGGCGCAGTTCCTCGTAGTTCATCTCGGAGTACTGTTTCACCTCCTTCTTGAAATATGACGGCTGCTCGCTGAGTTCAGGAAAAGTGGAGACGTCGAAAGTTCGGTATCCCGCAATCGCGGCGACGTTCAAAGTCCGTTGCCAGCCTTGTTCAAAGATCCAGCGGCCCAGGTTGTCGGCCCAGTGGGCACGCTCGGCATGGATGCGCTGCGTAATGGTGAAACTGGCGGGATCGATTCGAAAGATGGTGAGATTGGCGAACTGATCGCGGTCGGCGTCGAAGAACTGGTAGTAGTAGATGTCATTGTGCTGCCCGAAAATCCAGCGCCGGTCGGGACGCAGATAGGTTTGCGGCGGCTTGCCCTTGATCTGGTTGTGCAGCGCTTCCTGCCGCTTGTTGGTATGCGGCAAGTAGAACTGGTCGGCAAAGAACAATCCGGTTGAGAGCACTGCGGCCGCGGCCAGCACTGGCATGACGATGCGGTAGACACTGGTTCCGGTCGCCTTGATCGCCGTGATCTCGTTGGAGCGGTTCATCAGCCCAAAAGTGATCAGCACCGCCAGCAGCATGATGAGAGGCGCAACGCTATAAAGCAGGTACGGAGAAACATTGAGCAGATACTCCACGACCACGATCGCGGGCGTCTGGTTGCGCAGAATGTCTCCCAGCAACTCGAACAACGTAAACACCAGCAGCAAGACCAGGAACGCTGCCACAATCATCCCAAGGTAGAGGAAGAAATCGCGCAGCACGTAATCGTCGAGCAGGGTAGGGAAGCTGGCACTGAAGACTCGCCTCCGACTTGAGGCCCGCTCAAAAGCATTGGCAGTCTCTCTGCGTCTGTGCCTGCGATCGGGTACGGGGATATTCGCCGGAACCTCGTTTCGCTTCCACGGCAGGCGGATTACGGGCAGAGATAAAGGCCGGCGCTCAGCTTGCCACAGCAGGAATAACGCCGCTGCAAAGAATACGATGTTGGCGAGCCAGGCTCCGAACGCTGGACTGACCCTGCCTTGCTTGGCCAGCGAAACTCCAATCAGAGAAATGAAGTAGTAGACGAAAACCAGCACGATCGTGAGCACGAACCCGCCA
>Ga0210391_10000500_pt1 | contig 40892 bp, 32 predicted proteins | sample IncBWC12OmetaG_FD_160573 | JGI IMG/M metagenome (GOLD analysis project Ga0210391, IMG submission 160573) | Forest soil microbial communities from Barre Woods Harvard Forest LTER site, Petersham, Massachusetts, United States - Inc-BW-C-12-O ...
CGGATATTCGTTCGACGCTTACTGGCCCGGTGGCACGCGCAATACCGGCTGGTGGAAAAACATGTATGGGGTGCTCACTGAAGTCGCCTCCGCCCGTATCGCCACGCCCATCGAAATTGAATCCACAGAGCTCCAGGGCGGCGGCAAAGGCCTCACGACTTACGAGCAGCAAATCAATTTCCCAAATCCCTGGCCCGGTGGCACGTGGCGATTGCGGGACATCATGGACTACGAACTTCTCGTCTCCGGCGCCGCGCTAGAGACCGTCAGCAAATATCGCCAGGAACTTCTCCGAGGCGTCGCCACCATGGCCACGCAAGCGGTGCAAACCGCCGACCCTGCTGTTTATTGGCGCATTCCGCTTGACGGCCAGCGCGATCCCATCGTTGCCACGCGTCTCGCCGCGCTGCTCCTCGAGCACGGCGTCGAGGTTCGCTGGCATGCCGACAAAAGACTTTTCCTCATCCCCACCGCGCAACCCTACGGTCGTTTTGTCGACGAAATGATGGGCATCCAGCGCTATCCCGAGGTCCGCCCCGCACCCAACAGCGGCATCCTTGAGCCCTACGACGTGGCCGCCTGGTCGCTTCCATTGATGATGGGCGTCAAAGCCGAGCGCGTCGCCATCACACCCGACGTGCAAAATTCTTCGCTGAAACTCGTTACCGTCACGTGGCCTACAGGCGGCCTCGGCAGCACCTCCGCCAAATATTTCTCCATCCCCGATCACCAGAACAACGTCTTCGCTCTAGCTAACGCCATGCAAGCCGCCGGCGGGCAAGTCTTCCTCTCTCAAAAACCAAACGAATCGCCTGAATTTATTTTCGCTGCGAACGCGCAGCTAACTGCCAACGCCGAAAAATTTCATTTGCAGCTGCAGTCTCGTGCTGACCTCCCGCAAGGCGCCACGCTTCTCAAACAACCCCGCGTCGGTCTCTACAAACCCTACATCCCCTCGCATGACGAAGGCTGGACGCGCTTCCTCCTCGAACAATACGGCTTCAAACTAAAAAATATCGAAAATAAGGAAGTCAAAGCAGGCAATCTCAATAATTCCTACGACGTGATCATTCTCCCGGACACCACTAAGGAAGTGGTCATCGACGGCAAAGAAAGCCGTGGCGGCTACTTCGAGGAATTTCCGCCCGAATATGCCGGCGGCATCGGCAAAGAGGGCCTCCACGCTCTGCGCGATTTCGTCGACAAGGGAGGAACACTCATCACGCTAGCGAACGCCTCCGACGTGATCTACGGCGAGGAATTTAATCTACCGGTTCGTAACGCGCTTGCCAGCGGCGGCGCAGGAGGACGCGGCGCAGCTCCCGCAGGAGCATCCGATTTCAACATTCCCGGCTCCCTTTTGCGCGTTTACGTCGACACCAATCATCCGGTCGGCGCGGGCATGCCGCATGAAATCGCCGCCTTCGTCGACTCACCAATCGCCTTCCAAACTTCCGCGCCTCCACCTGACATCCAACGCAGCGTCATCGCCTGGTATCCCGACGATGCCAAGGACATTCTAGTCTCCGGCTACGCCCACGGCGCCGAACGCCTCCAACGCAAAGCCGCCGCCGTCGCTTTCACAAGAGGTAAGGGTAAAATTGTGATGTTCGGCTTCCGCGTCCAACACCGCGCTCAAACCGAAGGCACCTTCCAACTCCTCTTCAACGCCATCTATTGGGGAGGAATGTAGTTTCTACGCAGGAACATTTGTAGGCACGAATTTGCAAATGCGAGTGGCTTAACCCAACAACAATTTGTCATTTCGAGCGAAGCGAGCAATCTGCTTTTCTCTTTCTTCGATCTATTTTTGCGGGGGCCGGGCTCGCCCGGCCCTTTCTTTCTTTTCTAAAGCGCAACTAAAACTGTGCGCCAATCAAAAATCAATCTTGTCGACGATACCTCAAGCCGTATACCTCGCCGCATTCACACGCCCGCCAACTCCCGCCATCGCGTCATACTCCCGCCCCGAACTCTCCGGCAAGAGCACCCACAAAGTATAAATCCCCAAGGCCGTCCCAAATGGAAATCGCAGCAGCGCCAGAAAACCAACCACGATCCCCAAAATCCGCGCCCACGGCTGCCGTTCAAAAAGCCCCCAAGCGAGCAATAAATGAATTAATCCAAAGAACCCAAGAAAGACTCCGCCCGAGAACAGGCCACCTCGAATCAATGATTGGAGTCCCGGTTCCCAATTCGCCAGCGGCCAGCCCCATCCACCGTCGAAAAACAAGCGCCGAAAAATCATCAACCAGCCGAGCCCCATCAACCGCAAAATCCCGTTCGCCAGCCAAAACGCCGCCACAATATTGATGTTTCGCTGGACGCGGCCATCTCCCGCCGCGCTGGCAGTCGCTGGAACCGTCGTCATTGGGGCGGCCTGTCCCACTGGCGCCACCATCAGTCGCTTCCCGCACGAACTACAGTAAATTGTCCCGGAGTTGAAAGGTATCCCGCAGCCGTCGCAGTACATAGTTTTGCCCTCCTGCCACACTACCCCTGCTCAATACTACGTCCCCCGCTCCAAAAAGTTCCACCCTGCCATCGTCTGTTCGCACCTGGCTCTCAACCTGCCTCTTGCCTCCGCCTCAGTGTATATTCAACTCCTCATTTCATTAAGTGAGTTCCGCATCGCAGGAGCGAGCCGCCGTGCTTCGATCAATCCCGGCCATCGTGATTCGTTCTCTCCTCATTCGCAGCTTCATGTTCTTCGCGCTCCCATTCGCCGCATTCTCTCTACCCCCTTCCGCGCAAACATCTTCCACCCTGATCCACGGCCTGTGGGTATGGAAGAGCCCCACAGTCCTCGCCGCTCCTCATGCCGCAGAGTCCCTCCGCGATTTCTGCAAATCCCAGGGCATCAATGAAGTCTACGTCTCCATCTCTCCACGCACCGAAGCCGCCGAGGAAGGCCAACTCGTTCATCTCATCACCGAGCTCCATCGTTCCAACATTCGCGTGGAAGCTTTGCTTTCTAGCACCGATGCCGACGAGCCCGGCAAACACCGGGATTCTTTAGTCCAAAAAGCTCAGAGCATTGTGGAGTTCAACCAGAAACATCGCGCCGAGCGCTTCGACGGCATTCATCTCGACGTCGAACCGCAGCAACGCCCCGAAAACAAAGGCCCAGGGAATCTTCGGTTCTTGCCCGGGCTGGCCGACGCGTTTCGCGCCGTCCGCGCAGTGGCTGAGCCCGCCGGCATGACCGTCAACGCCGACGTCCAGAACAAACTTCTCAAGGGCGACGCCAGCCAACGAAAAATGCTGCTCTCCGCTGTCCCGCGTGTCACCCTGATGATGTACGAGCTCAGCAGCCCCGGCGACGGTGACACGCCAGCCCAGCAAGCAGAAAAAGCCGTCAGCAATAGCCAGAAATTTCTCAACATGGCCTACGAAGGCCTAAGCGGCGCAAATCTTGCAAAAATGGTGATTGCTCTCCGCACGCCCGACTATCTCGATCATCTTCCAGAAATGCTCAGACAACTCGATGACGCCAATCACGCCAACCCGCACTACCTAGGCTGGGCTCGCCACTCCTACAACGACATTCTGAAATAATTCGAGGCCATCACTTAATATCGCGACGCTATCAGTGCCTTCAGCATGCTCGCCGTTTTTATTTCGAGAATCGCTTCACACTCAGCGAAATCGGGATCCCGATAATAATCATGTGAACCAGCACCCCCTGAATGAGCCCCCTAAGCTGGAACGGCCCTCTTACGTGCAACGCCGAAAGTGGCAGCACCACCAGGTTCATCACCAGGAAAATGGCAATCCCATAGAACATTCCGCACACCACCGCATGCTCCGTCATAAACTCCAGCCTGCGGCTCGCAGCGTAATAAATCGCCGCCGCGGAGCACGCAATAAAAAAGTGCAGCAGCACGCCAAGCACGTACGTCCCCGTGCCGCCCTGGAAAGCCGTTCGTCCGAGCAATCCTCCAGCGATCGCGCGCGGCACTCCCCAACCAAAAGTAATGAATGCCGAAGTCAGGTCGAGCGCTCCGGCAATTAGCCCGCCCACGAAAATGGCCAGCACTGCCTTTGATTCATGCATGGAAAAAGTCGCTACAGTTGTGCTCATCGTCTCCTCCGTGCGAGTGGCGTTCACGCTGCCCATCATCGCGCAGACTAGAAGGGGGAGTCGCTCATGTTTGTACGATGCAGAACAGATTCGGCTTACGCCGTTAGACATCCTCTCGTTCCGCGCCGCGCTTGTTCCGGAAAAAGTACGCTGACGCGCCAATCACAATCGCGAAAAACGCCACCACCGCGGCCAGCATCGCAAACGCACCCATGTCGACCCGCGCCCCCGGCACCGCGGCAAATTGGTGCGACCAAATCGCCGCATACCCCAGCGAGTTGTGCGCCGCGTCGCTTCCCGCTGGCGTCGTCGTCCACGGAGCGGAGCAACACAGAATCGCCAATCCAATCGCGAAAGCAAAAAGCGTCACTTTGAGAAGTGTGTTCATGGTTATTCAGTCTACACCCAGCGCGTGTTCTCTAGGCCACTCACAACAATTCGCGCAAGTCGTTTGTCGGGTAACCTACATAAGGGGTTGAATCGAGCAAAGAGCGTATAACCAATGGTGGTCTTTTGCCCCGGCTTCTGTTTCGCGCTCTTGCAATCAAATTCCCAAAGAAAGACAGGCATGCTCAAGAGAAATTTCAGAGTCGTCCAGCCCGGAGAGCGCACCAACCCTCAAGGAAAACCGGTTAGCAACCGAATCTTGTTGGCGATACCCGATAATGAATATCGCGCCATACGGCCAGGGCTCGAATTTCTTCCCCTGCCACACCATCGAATTCTCTACGAACCAAACAAAAAGTTTGAGTTTGTGTATTTCCCAAACAACGGACTGATTTCTCTGGTCATTGCCATGGCGGACCGCAAAACGGTCGAGGTGGCGGTTCTGGGGAGGGAGGGGATCGCCGGGGTGCCCTCCATTTTCGGATTATTGAAAAGTCCCATACGCGAGGTTGTGCAGATCGCCGGAGACGGTTTCAGAATTAAAGTGAATCCATTTCGGCGCGCACTTCGTTCCTCGCCCGTCTTGCAGGACTTGTTGGGCCGCTATTCCGTGGTGTTAGCGATGCAGATTTCGCAAACCGCGGCATGCAATCGTCTGCACGACATCGAACGCCGGCTTGCGCGTTGGTTGCTCCTCGCGCAAGACAGAGTGGATGAAGGCTGCATTGCAATGACCCACGACTTCCTTGCCACCATGCTTGGAACTGACAGGCCAAGCGTAAGCGTGGCAGCTGCGAACTTGCAGAGGAAGGAAATCATCGACTACACGCGCGGCTCCGTACAGATTTTAAATCGCAAAGAACTCGAGAAGTGTGCCTGCGAATGCTATCAGATCATTCAGCAGTTTAACGGTGAGATTGACCTGAGGTAGAACAATCAACTGTCTGCGGCTCGGTACTAGGCGCGCATTTCAAGTTAAGTGGACTGACTCTAGATTGCAGGCATGTGACATGGAGACTCAGTGTTGATTCCCCCATTCGATATCTTCAAGGTTTCCGAGGACAGCCAACCGCTCTGGCGGGAAGCAGCATCTACGCTCGATCTAGCCAAAGCACGCGTGCACGAACTGGGGAAATCTGCCCCCGGAGAATACCTTATCTTCAGCCAGAAAACAGGTCACAGCATCTCGATAGTCGTCCCGAGGCTGCAAAATTCGTCTTAGCGCTAATAATTGTGAGACAGTTCAAGCAGTGGGGCACCAAGGGCAGATGAACTAGGAGGGACAATCGAGGAAGTATTTCGGTAGATTTCAGTGCTCCCGCCCACATCAAAAATTATTAAGGTCTATTCTTAGGTACGGTTGCGTCTTTCCCCGCTTCGATTGTGACTTCAACATGAGCTCCCAGTTTTAACCCTACTTTATTTCCATTCTCGTCTTGCAAAATATTGGGGACTCGAATCTCCTTATAGAGGTGCTCAGCATCACTTACTGAAATTTGTGCCTTCTCGGGTCCAATGTTATTCGCCGGAAGGATCTTGTCCACTGTTCCTCGTAGAGTTAACGCAGGTTTCTCAAATTCGGTCCACTTTGGCATGAACGCCTCCTATACGTTTTCCATCGTAACGAGCACTTGGAAGAATAACTGTCTCTTCTTGCACAGGTGCATTCATGCTCCTTTCTGAGGCGGTCGGATTCTTGGGACCTCTCCTTTCTTGCTCCCCACTACCCACTTTGTCTCTTCTCTGTTCACTTTTTGCTCATCGGAAACAAGCACGGCTCGGCGGGCGGGGAATCCGCAATCGATTCCAATTCGGGATACTGCGCGCGCAGCGGCTCCGGAACTTTCACTTTGGAGTGTTTCAGAATGCTGATCAGTTGGAGGGCGTTGACGACTCCTTTGCCCTGGTAGTGATTGTTAGTGATGACGAAAACTTCGCGGGAACGCTCGGCAACTTTGGCGACGCGCTTGGCCCACGGCGCGAGCTCTTCGGTGGAGTAGAGATAGTTGTAGCGCTCGTGGGAGGGTACGGCAGGATCGTCACTGAACCAGGTGTCGTACCGGCGGCCATGCAGCCGCACATAGCCGATGGGGGATGTGGTCTCGGCGCTCGGCTCGATCGAGTGCCCGATCACGGGCTGATCGATGTTACAGAATCCTGCGTTCGATTCTGCAAGCAGAGCAAAAGTTTCCGGCGTCTGCCAGGAAGCATGCCGCACTTCGACCACCAGCGGGTAATCGGCGAAGCGCTTCAGAAGCGCCGTGAGTTGCGCGACGGTTTCGGGTGTGCGATGGAACGAAAAAGGGAATTGCAGCAGCACCGCACTGAGTTTCCCGGCGGCGCGCAATACGTCAAATCCGGCGCGAACGGTGCGTTCGTCTTCTTTCGTGGCAGCGACTATGGCGGATGACGCGGCGCCAGTCAAATTTGCTGGGTCAGCATTTTTACCAGTTGTCTCGTGCGTGAACCTTTGCCAGAGTTTCGCGGTGAAAACAAATCGTGGGTTGCCGGCGACGCGATCGAGCCACTGCGTCGCATGATCGGGCCGGATGGGATTGTAGAAAGATGTGTTGATCTCGATGGTGTCAAAAAATTCGGCGAGGTAGGTAGCTTCATGAAAACGTTTGCCACGCCGCTTTGGATAGACGTAACCGAACCAATCGGGATAGGACCAGCCGGCTGGGCCTACTCGGATGATGGTGCTGGATGCGGGGCTGACGGAAGCGGAGGAGGATTTTGTCGGTGGAGGCATGGTTGGAATGTTCTTATGGGGGCACTGGACGCAGTGACCGTTCCCGGCTCCTGTGCAGATTTCGGTCACAGCCACTCTTGGCTGTGTGCAGTTCTCGATGGCCGTAAAAAACCGCACAGGCAAGAGTGCCTTTGCTACCAAAACATGGGGAGGCGCGGCTGTCAACGCAGTACGAATTGGAACTCCGCGGACAAGTCTGCCTATGACACAAATTGTCTCGGTACAATTGCCGATGGCAAATCGCGCTGGTATGCTGGAATCATGATGCGGTGGAAGAAATCATTCCGCGTCGCCCGCCTCTTCTGCAAAAACTCCTACAGGTGCATCCATGAAACTATCCATCAGCTACAAGAATGTCGAGCCGCACAAGCCAGCAGAAGTAGAAGTCGCACGTTATGCGAGCAAGTTGAATCGTATTTTGAAGAGCTATGAACCTGATTTGGTGCTGTTGCATGGCGTCTTTTCAAAAAATGCGCATCGCGAAGAGTCTTCATTCTCGCTAAATTTGGCCTTGCCTACCGGGACGCTGCACGCCACCGGAACGGGCGAAAATGTGCGCGCCAGCTGCAAGCAAGCCTTCAGCGAAATGGAATCACAACTGAAGAAACACCAATCGCGCCTGCGCAAAGACTACGAATGGAAACGAAAGCGGCCGCGCCCCGCCCCTCCGGCCGAAGCACTGTCCTGACGGCGCGTTTTCAGTAACGAGTTACTGTGAGAAGAGGGCTCTCGGCGTCTTGCGTTTTCTTTGTGTCGGCGCTTTTCCGCGCAGGTGCGTTGGGCAGGGCGGCAACGAGTCTGCGCGTGTATTCATGTTGAGGCGAATAGAAAATCGCGTCCGGTGTGCCGCATTCCACGATCCGACCCTCATGAAGAATACAGATGCGATGGCAGAGAGCAGCGACTGAGAGAAGGTCGTGAGAGATATAGAGGATGGCGGTTCCCATCTCGCTGTTCAAGCGTGCGAACAAATTCAGGATTTCGGATTGCGTGATTGGATCGAGAGCGCTGGTCGCTTCGTCAGCGAGAAGAAGTGCTGGACGATGGAGTACAGCCATAGCGATACAAACGCGCTGCCCCTGCCCAACGCTTAGTTGCGATGGGCAACGCCGGAGAAAATCTTTGTCATGCGGCAAGCTAACGCTCGCTAGAGCAGACTGGATTGCCGCCGAACCCTGCGTATCATTTCCTCGCTCGTGTGCTTTCCAGGCCTCCATTAGCTGAGCTCCGATGGAGAGAGCAGGATTCAGAGCCGCAAGCGGGCTTTGCAGGACGATGCTCATTTCTTTGCCGCGAATTGCTCTCAGTTCTTTTTCTGAACTTTTTAAGAGGTTTTCGCCTCGGAAAACAACCTCGCCTTTGGTTTCTCCGCCCTTCAGAGGAAGAAGCCCCATCAATGCGAGAGCTAGCGTGCTTTTGCCGGAGCCACTTTGCCCAACCAATCCGAGGATTTCCTGGCGGTCGATACGCAAGGAAATATTTCGGAGGACACCGGTTTTGTTGCGGTAGTCCACAGAAAGATCCGCGGCGAGAAGCGGGTCCTGCAAACTCACTTGCTGGCTCCCATTTCTCGCGAAGCTTTCAGGCGGAGCGTATCTATATTCCAGAAGGCCTGAGGATCGAGCGCGACGGGAGATGCGCCAACAAGATCTGGCGATACGGCGGACAGCGCGTTCTTGTTGATGAGATAGATAAAGGGTTGCTGCTCCGCGACGATTTGCTGAACGCGATCAAACTTGGCTTTTCGTAGTTTCTCGTCGGGAGTTGACGCTTGTTCTTGCATGAGTTTGTCGATTTCGGCTTCCCAGGGAGTGGCGGGAGTTTTTTGGCTGGGATTCCACTGGTGATCTTCGCCTGAGCTCAGCCATACAGTCATTTGACCGTTGGGATCGAGATCGGTGTTGACCAGTCCGAGCAGGCAGGCGTCATATTCAAACGAATGCGTGATCCGTTCGATTAGAGAAGGAAAATCCAGTGTGACGACTTTCAGAGTGATACCGATCTCTGAGAGGTCCTGCTGAATCATCGTGGCCATTTTTTCGCGCGCAGTGTTTCCGGAATTGGTGATCACCGTAAATGCAACGGGGTGGCCGTCGTTATCCTTCAGACTGCCGTTTTCAAATCGAAATCCGGCCCGCGCGAGAATCTGAAGCGCGGCTTTGGGATCGTGTTTCGGAGCTGGAAGCCCAGCATTGAACCAGAAATGATTAGACGGCGAGACAGGGCCGTAAGCGGGCGTGGCGTAGCCATCGAAAACGACTCGCGCGAGATCGGCGCGGTTGATGGACAGGGAGACAGCCTGGCGGAACGCTGTCGATTGGAACCACTTTTTCTTGTAATCGGACAGCGTGGGCGCAGCAGTTTGATTAAACCAGAATTCTTCGCCATCGAAGCCGGCGCCAGCGTTTTTGGCGACTCCGGGTGAATCTTTTTGAAGGCGATCGAATTGCTCGGCATCGAGACGGTTGATTAGCTGAAGTTCGCCACGGCGAAAGCGCATCAGTTCGATATCGCGGTTTCTTTGAATATCGAGGCGAACTGTTTCAATATAAGGAAGCGGATGCCCTTCGGAGTCGTGCTTCCAATAATTGGGGTTGCGTCGAAGGAGAACGTGAGAGCCCGCGACGTATTCGGAAACATAGTAGGGGCCGAGGACGCTCATCTCTTTTTTCGGAGACTTTGAGGAAAGGATTGCGACTTGATCGAAGAGGCGTTCGAGGCCGGCGACCAAAGTTGGAAACGAAATGACGGCGACATCTGGAGAGGGAGTCTGAACGTCGATAGAAGTGCCCTTTGCCGTTCGAAAGGCATCACCCGTGGCTGAGTTGATTTGCGGATCCATCAACAGCTTCATCGTGTAGGCCACGTCTTCGGATGAGAAAGGAGTGCCGTCGGAAAAATAAAGGCCCTTGCGGAGATGGAATGTGATTTTGCGGCCGTCGGGCGACACTTTCCAGGATTCGGCGAGAGCTGGTTCGAGAGCCTGGGTCTGCCGGTTGACGCGAATCAGCACGCCACCCGTCAAATAGCGGACGTTTTCCGAGGCTTCATCATCCACAAGAATTGGGTCGAATGTCTTGGGCTCGCCGTGGAGGCAAAAATGCAATTCGGCGCCGGACTGGGCGCGTCCCGAAGGCGCGGAAAAAAGGAATGTGCAGAAAGCGAGCCCCAAAAGGGTAGATCGTCGAGAAAAGCGCATCAGGCAAGTTCCTCCGAACTTCGAAAAACGAACTGGAAACAGATTACGGTGAGGACAAGCACAACTAATGGAACTAGCCGCCAAGGATTGGCAGCCATGGCAGCGAAATCCTCGGAACCGCGCAACAGATTTCCCCAGGATGGAAGTGGTTCCATCACCCCAAGACCCAGCATGCTCAGCGTGGCTTCCGTAAGGATAAAAAGTGGTATCGAAATCCAGAACTGTGCCAGAAAAATCGGGCGAAGGCAGGGAATCACCTGACGTAACAATATTTGGGAGCGCCGGTAGCCGAGAGCTTGGGCGAGCAGGATGTGATCCGAGTCCCGTAAATGTCTAGCGGCGGCCCAGACCACACGCAGCGACGCGGGCCAACCGAGAAGGCCCAGGACCACGAACGTGGCGACGACAGACAGAATAGGTGAAACATCGAGAGGCAACAGGGCGCGCAGGGCAATCAGGACGAATAGCAGCGGGAGCGACATGGATAGATCGGTGGACGCGAGGATGATTTTTTCGAGCCAGCCTCCGCTGAGTCCCGCAATTCCACCGAGGACGGCTGCAAGAATGGTTGCGAGGAGCGCAGCCGCGGGCGCGAGCAGCAACGAAACACGAGTCCCATAAACGATACGAGTGAAGAGATCTCGTCCCAGCCCGTCCGTCCCTAGCAAATGCGCTGCGGAGGGAGCGGTGTTGGGGAGTTCACGAAACTGATGTGCGTACGAATAATGGGTAAAGCTCCCTGCGAATAGACCCACTGCAAAGATGACGAGCAGCGTGCCACGGCAGAACAGCCGAAGCATGCGTTGGGCGTTCACGACTGCCTCTCTTGCATAGTGCCCGCAAGAAAGTTAGCGCCTACGGTCAAGAGAGTGACGAAAAGCGTGATACTGGTGAGCAAAGGTAAATCGCGATTGATAGCCGCCAGCCATGCCAATTGTCCCACGCCGGGAGAATCGGAAAGAGCCTCCATTGGAATTGCGGCGCCAAGCGCCATGCTCGCGGAAATTCCGAGAAGAGCCATAAGAGGCTGCCATGCCACGGGAATCACATGGCGAAAGAGAATGCGATTACTGCTGACGCCGCGCGCGCGAGCCGCTAGAACAAAAGGCTGCGCGTGAGCCTGAGCGAGAATGTTGTGCTGATAGCGGAAGAGTTTTGGAAGGGTGATAACGGCAATTCCCAGGAAGACCGGCGCGCGCAGATACAGACAGAGTAGGGCCACAACGGCGGTCGGCAAGGCAATCAGTAGTCCGGTCATTGCGGTCGCCGAATATTCCAGCATCCAAGTTTGAAAGCGAATGGTCAGCAGTGACAAAGCTGAGGCTGCCATCCACGCGGTGGCCAAGCCGAAGATAACTGCCCTAGCCGTGAGCGGAGCCCGCTCTTTCAGAAGTCCAGTAACCGGTCGCTGGAGGAAGGTTGAGGTTCCCAAATTGCCGTGAATCAGGCCAGCAAAGTAGGAGCCATAATAGCGAACGATTCCACCATTCAATTTTTGTTCGTTCCGGATTGCATCGCGCGAGGCTTGAGAATACCGGAAATCAAGATCGCGCTCGTCGACGCCATACCCCGGAGCGAAGCGAACCATAGTCGCGCAGAGCAGTGCTCCAACAATCGCGAGCGCGGCCAGGAGAAGGAGTCTCTGCGCGAGTTTTGAAATCCATTGGGTCATGATGGCTGTGCAATGAGAAACGCTTTCGTCCCAACTTCATCCAGGTGATGGAACAACCAGCTGCGGGACCGCTGGCACGCCTTTCTCTCGATAGTGACTTTCCTTGGCTTCGTACATGCCGCGATCCGCTTCGGAAAGCAATTCTTCAGCGGTCACTCCATTTTGAGGATAGAACGCCGCTCCCACGCTGACGGTGACAACCTTCTTGCCACAAACGACCCGGCCGGCTTCCACCACAGCAAGTTCTATCCTGGGCAGAAGTTCCTTGACGGTCGTCGTGGTGAACTCTGGGAGAACCAAAACGAATTCGTCTCCGCCGAGACGTCCAACGAGGTCGTACTCGCGGCAAACGGTGCGGAAATTCCTAGCGATCTCTTCCAAAAGTTTGTTACCGACAAGATGTCCGAAATTATCGTTAACAGTTTTGAATCCGTTGAGGTCGCAGAGCAGGACGGCCAGAGGCTGGCCGCTGCGCTCGGAGCGCGCCAACTCGGTATCTAAATGCGCGCAAATGGAACGGGCATTGGGTAAACCGGTAAGGAAATCCGTGCTTGCCGAGTCCTGTGCTTTTTCGAATTGAAGGGAGTTTTCGACCGACAAGCCGAGCTTCGAGCTGGCGGCCATAAGCATACGCAGATGATCTTTCGTGAAGGCCTGTTTCTCTTTCAGATACAGAGTGAGGACACCAGCCACCCCATCCCTGCCCTGAAGCGGAATGGACAGTGTGGATCGCAAGACGGATACGCGCGTGGGATCGCCCAGGTGTTTCGATTCCGCCATGGGGTCCCCATTGATGATGGGTTTCTTGTTCTGCGCGACCCAACCGGAAATCCCCTGGCCTATAGGCATCTCCAGTGAGCGGAATAGATCGTAGTCGACTCCGTGGACATAACGCGGAACCAGTTTTTGGTCCTGGCACACATAGAAGACGATTAAGTCGTAGGGAATCATTTCCTTCAATCGAATCGCGACGACCGAGAGGGTCTCGCGCAAACTCAATGAATTGCCAAGCGTCTGGGCAAGTTCAAACAGCAGCTGTGCTTCCTGTCGGGCAGAGACGATCGAAGCCAGAAAAGAAGTGGCTCGTACTTCGGCGGCGTTGGGGACGTCAGCAAACCCGGCCGAGGGAGCCACGGATCGATTGGAGTTGGTCACAGTGGGAAAAGGGCTTTTTGTGGTTTCGGACCGGCGCACTCCTTGCTCTAACTCGACGTACCGCTTTTCTATGGCCGCGACGACTCGCGGATCGAAGCTCGTATCAATTTCTGAAACCAGGTGCTTCATGGCCTCATCGGCAGACATCGCACGGCGGTATGGGCGTTCGGAAGTGAGCGCATCAAAACAATCCACCACGGAAAGGATGCGTGCCCCGATCGGAATCGCTTCACGTTTCAATCCGTAAGGGTAGCCGCTTCCATCCCACTTTTCGTGGTGCGACCGAACAATGGGAACGACCGGGTAAGGGAATTGAACGCGGTCGAGGATTTCCGCACCGACGATGGGGTGAATCTTCATTCGATCGAATTCTTCAGGGGTTAAGCGTCCTGGTTTAGAAAGGATTTGTTCCGGAACAGCCAGCTTGCCAATGTCGTGAAGCATGGACGCTGCGCGCAGGGCGTTTAGCTCTGCATCGGTGAGGCCAAGGTCCTTTCCGAGTTGGACCGCGTAAGTCTGAACGCGACGCAAATGATCGTGGGTACTGTGGTCTTTCGCCTCGATGGCCAAAGACAACGCCTCAATAGTTCGCAGGTGGAGGTCAGCAATCTCTTCAGTGTGTTTCTTCTCCGCTTCCAAGCGGTCCAGATATATGCGGTAAGAACGGTACATCCAGTAGACGAGCGGCAGGACTAGGATGGCGAATTGCCAGCCGAACGCTCGATTGATGAGACTTATGCCCCCTGCGATCATCGCGCCCAACAAGTAGTAGGGGAACGACCATAGGTAGCATTCTTTCCACACTAGTAGAGGATTACGCTTTTGTGTGAGGGCGATGATTCCAGAGACAGACATCGTATTTATCGCGAAGTACGTCGTGGAAGCGGATACGAGCAACAAAGGCCAGCCCAGACCTAGATGGGAAGCCGCTCGGCTATGAAACACTAGATTTGCAGCGGTGATCGAAATGGAGAGATTGGCAAAATTGAACAAAATCTGAGTCAAGCGCGGCCGGGGTTTCGACTGCCAAATCGACTGGACCAGCCCGCCGAAACATCCCATAAGCAGAGTCTCTGGGTAAGAGAGATCCAAAATCCCCACAAGGATGAAAAGGAAATTGGCCGACATAGTTGCCTCAATCCCCGGGAGACGTACCTTAAACAAGGATGCGGCGAGAGCCACTCCGAAAAAACATGCGAACCGCAGCTGGTTCTCAGGATTCCAGCGCGAGAGTGCGTAGGGTAATAGAGGAAGCCCGATCACTACCTGCAACAAGATGAAGGAGGCCGCCGGCCAACTGAGATTTTGCTTTTGTCTTTTGGGAGTGGGGCTGGCTCGAGTCTTGCGATATTTATCGGTGATCAGACCAAACGCGCTGCTAAGCCATGATTTCCGGATGCCAGTAACGGTCGAACCCACGCTCATAACTTCAGGGGAGAGAGCAGGATTCAAGGAACCATTATTCTCTTTAACGCTTTGTGTAGACATGCTTTCTTGCGATCTGCAGCCGAGATTCCCATTGGTCCCTTTTGGTACATATAGTGTCGGTAATTGAAAGATGAATGCCCATAGTACGACTGGGGCGTTTTGTCCCAAGATTAACCCTCGGCAGAGCCGCCTTCCTCTCAATTTCGCCATCCCTAAGGATGCACAGGCACTCCTGCTATCTGACCTTTGCGCGGACTGCCCCGATCTGGCGAAAACTCTCTGATTCCCGACTTCCCACTCCCAATTTAGTACCAAACTGTGCCCACGTTGGTACTAGCCCTGCCCCACTCCCGTACCATCGACTGGATTCACGTCCAACCGCTAAAACTTAGGGAGCAACAACTGACGCTATAGATTCCAGGCTCCTAGCACCCAGCTCTGACCAGGAGAGGTAGACAAAATGGATCTCAGCCGTTACAAAAATCCAGAGAACAAGCAAGGTGGACCCCTCAAGACGACCACCTGGGGTGCCCTCATCGCGTTTTCTCTGTTGATCGCCGGTCTGGGACTGACCAGCTACGTCTTCCTCCCGCACGGAAACTCACAAGCCATTGAAACAACGGCAAATATTTCGCCCAGCCAGGCTCTGATTCTTGGGTCGGCTGCGAGGAGCGCTGACGGCACTGGCTCTAGTGGGCAGCGTTTGAACGGCGAACCCATACTTCGTCCTTATAATGGGATTCACAGCACGGGTTCGATTGCTACGCAAGCGAACACCTCAGCCAATGGCTACGCGGTTCTACCTTCGACTGCCCTGGCAGCTTCCAGCAATCAAGCGGCTCCTCAACAAGATCCTGCAAATGGCGGGGCCTCGAGCGGTGGGTTGAACCTCCAGGCCCAAATCGCTGCCAAGATCGCTCCCGATCTCCGAGGGATCGACCCCCAAAAGCCAGTTGACGTCATTGTGCAGTTTAAGAAGACAGGGGCCTCCTCCGACCTCACCGCTGATGGGGCAGCTCTCAAGTCGGACCTGTCACTGATTCACGCCCAGCTGGTGACTGTTCAGGGTTCCAGTCTGACCAACATTGCTTCTCACTCCGATGTGGCATATATCTCGCCGAACCGCACGCTACGGGGCGCGATGGACCCCGTCGTCACAGCCGTTAACGCGGACATCGCCTATTCCAACGGTTGGAATGGCGCAGGTGTAGGTGTCGCGGTGATCGACAGCGGCGTCGGCTATGTGGATGATCTGAATTCGGACGGAAATGCGAGCCCGTCTCGTGTCGTTTATAACCAGAGTTTTGTGCCGGGTGACACGTCAATTACGGACGCGTACGGTCACGGAACGCACGTGTCGGGTATCGTCGCAGGAAATGCCTACGATTCCACCAGCTTGCAGACCTACGCGAATCAATATCGCGGCATAGCACCAGAAGCCAACATTATTAGCTTGAGAGTTCTGGACGGCACTGGCGCCAGCGTCGACAGTTCGGTGATCGCTGCGATTCAGCAGGCTATCGCTCTCCAGAGCACGTACAACATTCGCGTGATAAACCTGTCGCTCTCTCGCGGCGTTTATGAGAGTTACACACTCGATCCTCTTTGCCAGGCAGTGGAATCCGCATGGCAGGCAGGCATCGTAGTAGTTGCCGCGGCAGGCAACATGGGTGAATACAACGGTGCGGGCACGCAGGGATACGCCACCATCGGCGCACCTGGAAACGATCCTTATGTAATCACAGTTGGCGCAACCAACACACACGGTTCGGGAACGCAGGCGGCACAGACAATTACGAGCTACAGCTCGAAGGGCCCGACGACGTTTGACCACATTGTGAAACCGGATCTCGTCGCGCCGGGCAATTCCGTGGTTTCGCTGCTAGCCTCGCCGAATACCACGCTCATCACCGAGTATCCGTCACTCGCCGTATTCCCGTGCAACACGTCCGGTACAAACTGCGGTTCCCAGTACGGGACCGCAAACTACATGACAATGAGCGGGACGAGCATGGCTACGCCAGTGGTCAGCGGCGTTGTGGCTCTGCTTGTTCAGCAAAACCCCTCGCTCACTCCAGACCAGGTGAAAGCCCGCCTGATGAAGACAGCCTGGAAAAACTTCAGCCAATACACGACGACAACAGACTTGGGCACGGGCGTGAGTTATACGATTGAGCAGGACGCGTTTGCAGTGGGCGCCGGCGCTGTTGATGCTGCGGCCGCTCTCAGCAACACGGATCTCGCTCCAGCAACTATGGGCTCTGCGATGTCACCCACGGCCGTTTACAACTCGGCCAACGGGAGCGTAACCGTCACCGGTGCTCCGGGAACGGTATGGACGAATCCGACTGTATGGGGCAACTCCGTAGTCTGGGGTAATTCTGTCGTTTGGGGTAACTCTGTCGTTTGGGGTAACTCTGTCGTTTGGGGTAACTCTGTCGTTTGGGGTAACTCTGTCGTTTGGGGTAACTCCGTGGTTTGGGGCAACTAGTCAGTCCGGTGTATGGGCCATTCGGAAATCACCGGAGAGTAAATGATGCCACAAAAAGCTAAAGTCTACATCGCACTGGTTATATGCGCTGGAGCCGCAGTCTTGGCCCTCGCAGCGAGATCGTGGTCTTCCGACGGCCTCGTCCAGTTTTCGGTGCTGCTGGGTTTCGCGGCCGTTTCTTCGACGTTCAAGCTCCGCGTTCCAGGCATTGAGAGCACCATGTCGCCGAACTTTGTTTTCTTAGTTCTGGCCATGCTGTGCTGCAGTTTTTCGGAAGTGGTGGCGATGGCGCTGGTGGCTGCCTTGGTGCAATCGCTTTGGGCAGCCAAACGGCCGCGGTTTGTTCAGGTCGCGTTTAGCGCGGCAGCATTGGTCTTGAGCGCCAGCGCTGCCTTTCAATCCGCGCACTTTTTGTTGGGACTAAGTGCTTCCAATTCGCCGGTTGTTTTCGCGATTCTTACGGGCAGCTTGTATCTACCCCTTAATACGGCATTGGTTTCTGCTGTGATTGGGCTTGTTGAAGGCAGGTCATTGGTACAGGTTGGAAGAATTTGCTTCGAATGCGTATTCCCTTATTTCATGGGCGGCATGGTTTTTGGGGGACTTGTTAGTGGCGCTTTCTCGCGCTCCACGGTTTGGCAGGGAGCAACTGTGCTTTTCCCCGTGGCCGTTCTTGGATACCTATATTCTCTTAGCCGAATTCCTGCCGTTGCGCTAGCCTCAGTCCGGCCAGTGTCCGTGCATGAGGATGAGGAAGAACTCGTAGAGGTTGGCTCGCATAATTCCCGCCCCCGTCGCTGAACACCCCAAAAGACTAACTTGCTTAGAACCGATATCGGACATCGAAAATCGATGGGACGATGCGAGCCCGTACGGACTAACGCTGGACATGATAGACTGACAGAGTAGTACGTGGAACATCTCGCGGACGAAGAACCCACATACGTCCCAGTAAGTGTTGCAGCGGTGAGCGCCCTCAGGGTTGTGCAAAAGAAGGGCGATCCCGGATGATGTGTGTTCTAGTCGCGGTGGTATCCTTGTTTGAAGCAATGGGTACTTGATGTGACCGCGGTCAAAACCGTGCCGCGGTAACTTCTGGATAAAGTTCTACATAGTGCCGCGGAATAACTAGTTTAGGGGCGTAGCTCAGTGGTAGAGCAGCGGCCTTTTAAGCCGAAGGTCGTGGGTTCGATCCCCACCGCCCCTACCAAATTTCCGCCGTCTATTTTCAACACCTTAGAAAAATCGTTTATTTTTTCTAGACTCGGTTTAAAGTCCATCGGATAGAGCGGCCTTGCGCGCTTGAGAGGGCTGATTTGGTTAACAATAACGACCCCCTCCCCTGTTTTCTTGTAAACGCGGATTCTAAAGGGGATAAAACTGTTTAGAATCAGCGTTTACAGAAGTGTTGATTCTGGGAGACTTAGGGGAGTGACAAGATTCTTGGCGCAAGTGAGCGGGATAAGAAAGGGAATTTCCAGGTAGGAGTGTACCAGAGAGGCACTTCCAGAGTCAAGAAAATAATCGGCGCATTGAAAACAAAGCTGTTAAGCGGGATTTCCCTCATCGACTTTCGGGTGAGCCAGCCGATAGCTAAACGGCGGACCGGGTCCAAACCGCTGAAATCAAAAGAGTGGAAGATGACCATTGCACAATTGTTGCAGATTGGCAATCGGCTGCGTCGACTCATGGCTCTGCAGTTTCCCCGGCGAGCCAAGAATTACCAGGGCAACCGAGGGTTTCTGTTTTATTACATTCGGATGGGTATTCGGGACAAAAGGATTCGTGGCTCCGGCACGCCAGCTTTTTGAAGCTCCGCGACGAATGCTTCGAGCATTGAATAGGGATACGCAGTCGGGCCAACTATTAGGCGATCAAAGAGTCGCGAGAAGTCGAGTTGCTTGAGACCTTCGGGGGCGTTTGGAGTATTCGCATCAAGTGGAATCTTGTAAATGATTTGCGGAATACCCCCTATGTCTTCTGTCGAACGCTCTTGCTCGATCAGTGCAGAAGGCCAGCGAACGGGAGCATAGATCAATCGCCATTCACATTCTTCTTTGAAGCCCTCATGCTTTAGGCACGTGACAGCGGCTACTAGCATGTTGTAAAGCGACGTGACTATTTGCTCGCGACCGACAGATTTTAGAAAGTCACGATTTTTGTGAATGTTGCCGACGACTCTATAGAATTCAGTCTGAAGCTGCCGCTCACCGACATATGCGACAGGACTTACAACTAGACTGAATACATTTGCGCGCAGCAGTGAATAGGAAAATTTGAAGACAATCGCAACACGCACATCCGTGCCGCCAAACGCTCGCCACATTGACAACCGGCCGTGCTCATCCTCTTCTTTGCAATGTTCTGAGATACACGTGACGTAAGTATTGCAGCGAATATCATTCCACGATTGGTTAAACAGTCGAATGGCTTCGGCGGTTGCTCCCGGAGCACAGCCATCCACGGCTTCAGTTAATGCCGTCAATCTTTTCTCGGAATCGTTGTAGAGAACGTTTCGCAAGAGACTCTGACCGTATAGCACTTCGGAGTAGTCGCACATTCCCGTCACGTTTCGCAGCCAGACTCGCTTACTCTTAATAATCCCCAATGCGGCCCTCGCTGAAGTATAGTGAACAAAACTCACTTGCCCGTCACCCTTCTTGGCGAAGACCTCCATTTGCTCCATCGCGTACGGATGGAAGATGCTTTCGAGGATTATGTTGTCAGCATCGGCCATGTCTCGGCGCTCCCGCGTTTGATGATTTGGCCCGTCATTGTGAGCGATGGGGATTGTGGGAGGAGCCATCTGGCTCTCCATTACCCGCCAGTGGGTTCCTGAAGCAGAAAAGAAGTCACTGGCTCACCGGTATTTCTTCAACGCTTCGAGCAAACCCTTTTCTGGTTTAACTTCGGTTGTTTGGCCTACAGATGTATGTATCTGCGCTACCAACGTTTTCAAGTTTTTGTCCGAAAGGTCGCGGACGAAACCGGTGGCGAAGTCCTTTAGCCAATTCGGTACGATGAGAAATGAAACCATGAAGTTCGCTTCTTTGCCATAAGGTAGCTCGACCGGGTACTGCGTGGAGTAAACAGCAGCCACAGTCTGGATCGCGAGCTTGCGGTGCTTCCCCTTTCCGACCGCCCAACCCGCCGAATTTATGATCACAGCTCGCTCTCCCAAATTTGTGACGTTGATACAGAAGTGATCTTCAGCCGGACTTCCGTCTCCCATAAATAGCTCTCGCAAGCCAACGTGGACTTTGAGTTTAACCTTTTCAACTTGCTTAGCCAGGCGCAGCGCGACGATCACAGCCGCAACAGTAGCGAGGCCAGCAACCCACGTTCCAACCGCAACCCAAATTTGTATTCTTTGGTCTAACGTCATTTCCGCGTCAAGATATCAGAGAGCAGCTTAACGGGCAAAGAAAAACCTAGCCAGCCGATAACTTCACGGCAGCTCACATTTTGAATCTTTGATTCCAGTTGGGTTCAAGCCTGTGGTCCAACGTTGGTGCTAGTTGTTTACATGACTCAGGGAAGCGGCTCACGATAATTCCAGCCGACCGCTATTTTAGGACTCCTGACCATGGTGAAGGGGAGAGATAGTCTACACGAGTATAAGGGAATGACTGCGAAGGCGGCTGCGGAATCTTAGTACAAAAAGTACAGGTTAGAGGAAACGTGTGAGCCGCTACGCCGCATAAACACTAACGATTTGAAGTATCGTCGCAAATTCGACTCTCATACGCTTCCGCCGAGTTATTTAGACAGGCTTTTGGCATAATCTCAGCGAAGAGGGGGACGCGCTGAAGCGCGCCCCTACACTGGACGGAATGAAGTAGCCCTTTCGCCAGGACTGCCAGGTTACGCTAGCCATTCTGCCCCAATAAGCCAAATACAGTAAACACTGTAGGAGAACTGCGAAGCGCAGATTTGAACTGGCGTCTGCGATTAACATTTTCGATGGCATAACCACCTCGCATTAACAAACATAAGGCGTAGAATCTCGTGTGCGGGCTGCCCCCGTGCGGAATTTGGCTCTGCCGTACCCATTCCGTTGCCGTATGTCATCCAACAGAAAGGAGACTCTAGACGAGATACGAATATACGTATATTTTCGGGTGATGACAGCGAGTTTACTCAAGCAGGAACCCTTTGAAGTCCGCGCAAGATTAAATCCACGTGGATACTAGAGGAGGTACCGGGGGATGGGAGAGACAGACGATAAAGAAGTGAATGCGGCCCTGCCGAACAAGCTTTCGAGACGAGATTTAATCAAGGGAGTGATCGCAGGTGGTGTGGCAGTCTCCTCCGCGAGCTATCTTTTCCGTGCGTCCACTCTTCTGGGCCAGTCTGCCCGCGGCACAGGCGAAAGACTTCTCACCATCAATGTAAACGGCCAGTTGCGGCGAGCCGACGTTATGCGGCAAGAAACGCTGGCCTGGACGTTGCGCCACAAACTTGGCCTCACCGGCACAAAGCTGGGCTGCGACCGTGCCGAATGCGGCTCTTGCACCGTTTTGATCGATGACGTACCGCATTATGCGTGCTCGGTGATGACACACACCGTGCGAAACCGGAAGGTCTTGACCATCGAGGGGCTGGCGAGCCCAGAGGGAAAGCTGCATCCGGTCCAGCAAGGCGTCGTTGACGAGCAGGGTTTCCAGTGTGCATTCTGCATGCCCGGCTTCATCATGGCGTCCGTCGGATTCCTCAAAACAAATCCCAATCCCACGCGCAGCGAACTGGCCGTCGGCGTTTCTGGAAACCTGTGCCGTTGCCAGGACTACGACAAGATCCTCACAGCGCTGATGCGCGGCGCGGAAAACATGCGAGGGGTCAGCAATGTCTGAGAAATCCGTGAAAAAAGAGTCGGAGACGGCCAAGGCTCCCGAGCGGATGTACGGCGTTGGGCATAAACTGATCGGCAAGGATTACCCGACTCCGGACCTCTATGCGAAGGTCACAGGATTGGCGAAGTACGCCGAAGACTACCATGCGGACGGAATGCTCTTTTGCAAGCTGCTCCTCAGTCCGCTGCCGCACGCGCGTGTGAAGCACATCGATACGCGTGCGGCGCTCGCTATGCCTGGTGTGAAGGGGATTCTCATGGCGGATGAGCTTCCACCACCAGCTGATAGCCTTACTGACAATGGCACGGTAATTAAAGCCAATCCGAAGAGCGAGCGCGCACTTACGATGGAACCGCTGTATCAGGGCGAGCCTATTCTTGCCGTGGCCGCGGTTGACGAACTCACTGCCGCGGAGGCCATTGAGAAAATTCGAATCGATTTCGAGCCGCTTCCATTTGTGATTGATCCGCTTGAAACTTTGCGGCCAGGGGGGCCAAATCCAAGACTGGAAGGGAACATCTGGGTTCAGGCTCCAACGCCGGCCGCTGCAGCGGGAACGCCACCGCCAAGCCCTCCTCCGCCGACGATTGGCGAACTAAAATGGACAAAGGAGGATTTCGCCAACGCGAAGGAAGGTCAATTACCGATGGGCAAGACGCCCAGCGAATGGTCCTACGGCGACCTGGACGCCGCGTTCAAGAATGCCGCGCTTGTCCTGGACGAAACATTTGTCACGCCAGATACCAGTCACCAGACGCTCGAAACCCGAACCGCGATGGCTTACTGGCAGAACGGCAAAGTCCACGTTTACACAGGCACGCAGAGCACAGCGCAGACAGTGCCGGCAATCGCGAGATGGTTGAACATCGATCCGGGCAACGTGGTTCTGATCAGTGAATACACGGGCGGCGGTTTCGGCAGCAAAATCACGGGCGGAGTGACACTTGTAATTCCCGCGCTTCTTTCTAAGAAGGTCAACGCTCCGGTGATGATGCGGATCAGCCGAGAAGAGGAAACTTTTATCGGGCGTGCGCGGCCGAGCCTTATGGGCAGAATGAAAGCCGGTTTCTCGAAAGAGGGCAGAGTCACCGCGCTGGACATGTTTGTTATTTCCAACAACGGCCCTTACGACGCTAACGGCGATGTTCCTTCGTCGGGCCGCATCGTTTCTCTGCTCTATCAGTGCGAAGCGATGCGCTGGCGCGGGGCGACGATTCTCACGAATACGCCGCCGCGCAGCGCGCAAAGTTCCCCGGGCGGAATGCAGGGGATTGCCATCATGGAACCCGTCATTGCAAAAGCGGCGCGGAAACTTGGGCTAGATCAAGTGGCCATCCGCCGCATCAACTGCCCGGAAGGAAAGGCGCCAGTCGGGCCGGTGATGGCCAGTACCGGCAAGCGTCCTTATGCAACGAGCGCATTCCTCAAGGAAGCGCTCGATCGTGGCGCGGAACAGTTCAAATGGAACGAACGGGTTGCGCGTACTCCGAAACGAAGCGGCACAAAGGTGCGCGGCGTTGGCGTTTCGCTGAGTTGCTACGTGGGCGGCACGATCGGCTTCGATGGGCTGCTTGTCATCACACCCGAAGGGCGAGTCCGATTCCAATCTGGTATCGGCAATCTGGGTACGGAATCAGTGATGGATGTGCACCGCGCGGGTGCCGAAGTCCTGGGTGTTCCGTGGGAGAAGTGCGATATCACATGGGGTGACACGGCGAAGAACTTGCCTTTCACGTGTGTCTCCGGTGGCAGTCAGACGACACACGCGATGACGCGGGCCGCTTATGCAACAGCAATGGACGCAAAGAAAAAACTTCAGGAGATCGCAGCCAAGAGTCTCGGTGGCAAGCCAGAAAGTTACGAGGTCGCGAACGAACGTGTCTTCCGCAAAGGCGGCGGCGCGGGCATGACGTTGGCGCAGGCTGCTGCGAAAGCAATTCAACTCGGTGGAATTTACGACGGCCACGAACCGTCGGCAGATCTCAATAAACTGACAAAGGCGTCGATGGCCGCGCTGGCGGGGCAAGGTTTGGTGGCGGCTGCGAAAGACAACTATCCTCGCGACGGCCAAACCTATTCCTACGTAGCAAGCTTCGCCGAAGTTGAAGTCGACATCGAAACGGGAAAATACTACATTCTGGATTTTCTCGCATACGCCGACGTGGGCTCGGTGATTCATCCTCGCGCGCTTGGCGGCCAGGTGCTTGGCCGCTCGGTTCTCGGCATAGGCCACGCGATCGGTCAGAAGTGGGTGTACGACCCTCACTATGGCGCGATGCTTTCGACGCGTTTCTATCAGAACAAGCCTCCAACGATTCTCGATGTGCCTGTGAACATGCAATGGGCGGCGGTAGATATTCCCGACCCGGAGACTCCAGTAGGGGCACGTGGTGTCGGCGAGCCTCCCGTGGGTGGCGGCTGTGCCGCTATCCTAAACGCACTCTCGGATGCATTGGGAGACGAAATTTTCCGCCGCGCACCCGTCAACGCCGACACCATCCTGACTTCACTAGAATCAGGACGGCCCATGCAGCATCCCTTGATGGCGCACATTTAGCGGTGATGCGAAAGGAGAGCCTATGGCCGTGATTCGCGATGTTATGCCAGCATTTGAATTGTTGCAGCCAAGCTCTATTGCTGATGCGCAAAAGTTGCTCGAGCAGCAAGGACGCGACGGCTGGGTCCTTGCTGGAGGAATGGATAGTTTCGACTGGCTCAAAGACCGCATCAAAAAACCAAAGGTTGTAGTCGATTTGAGCGGGATAGCCGAGCTGAAGGGAATTCGCACTACTGCCGATGGCATCGAGATCGGGGCGATGACCACGCTGACGGAAGTCGTTCAGCATCCCGCAATTAAAGAGAAGTACAAATTGCTGGCGGAAAGCTCAGAATTGGTGGCCTCGCCGCAAATCCGCAATCAGGGCACGATCGGCGGCAATGTTACGCAAGACGCTCGCTGCTGGTATTACCGCGCTGGCTGGCCTTGCTACCGCGCGGGAGGAAACATTTGCTATGCCGACACTCCGGAAGGCCGCAACCGTGAGCACGCGATTCTGCATGCCGAACGATGCGTGGCCGTGAATCCTTCGGACACCGCCCCTGCGCTTATCGCGGTCGATGCCAAATTCGTGATTCGCACACCGAAAGGTGAGCGTGTGATTGATGCCGAAGACTACTTTGTCGGCCCTGAGATTGACATCACGAGCTTGCATATTTTGCAACCTGGAGACCTCCTGACGGCCGTTCGCATTCCGTTTACTTGGGCCGGCGCGCAATTGTATTGTGGAAAGGTGCGCGACCGGAATGTGTGGGACTTCCCACTGCTGAACGTGGCGTCAGCAATGGTCGTGTCGAATGGCGGCATCGAGCGTATCCGCATAGCGGTAAACGGCGCGGCGGGGCGGCCTCTCCGCCTGAAGGCCGTCGAAGATGCCGTTCGCGGCAAACCGGCAAATGCGGCAACCGGTGAGATGGCTGGGAAACTGGCTGTGCAGGGTGCGGTTGCACTGCAATTCAACGCTTACAAAATCCCTCTGATGAGAAATCTGGTGAAGCGCGCAATCGGCGGGGTGGAGGAGGCTGTGTGGACTTCCTAGAGTGGGCGAAAAGCCCGTGGGGGCAGAACGTTCCCATACATATCGCTTGGTTCTTGATATGGGTTGCGGTCATCTCAGGATTTCTCTTCTTCATCTTACACGCCACCTATCTGCGATATTTCGCCAAACCCAAGGAGTTTGCGAGCAGTGGTTCACCGCTGATTGCAGCGCGCATCCCGGAGCACGTACCCAGGCATTCGTTGACCGCGCGGCTGTTTCACTGGATTATGGCCGCTTCTATGTTTACCCTGCTATTTACCGCTTTCCTCCCGAAGGTGGGCATGCCGTTCGATTGGGTCACTTACCACTGGATAGCTGGCTCCGTCTTAACCGTCTCTATCCTCTTCCATATCATCCACGCTTCCTTCTTCATGGACTTCTGGTCCATCTGGCCAGACAAAATTGATCTGCGCGACGCTTACAGAAGAACGCTGCGTTTCCTGGGCAAGTCTGCGCCGCCGCCGGATAAATTTGCCAAGTATCCCCTCGAGAACAAGCTCTATCACGCCGCGATCATGGCCGCCGGCCTCTCTGCAATCGTGACCGGTATATTCATGATGTTCCGCGTGCGCACAATCTTTTTTCCTCGCAATCCCTATCTGTTCAGCGACATGACTTGGGGCATGATGTATGTGCTTCACGGCCTTGCTGGCGTGGGACTGATTGCCTTAATCATGGTGCATGTCTATTTTGGGCTTCGTCCGGAGAAGCGCGCTATCACGAAATCCATGATCTTCGGCTGGATGAGCCGCGACTTCTATCTGAAGGAACATGATCCGCAGCGCTGGCCCGTCGAATCTCCCACTTCATCGCCGGCTTCCAAGGGAGAAGCCCCAGAGGGATTAAGAGATGCTGGCTGAGATCTCGGAACGCTGCGACACGATCGAAGAGTGTTACGAGTTCATGCTGGCTTACGCGGCGCAAGGGCTTCCCAGCGATGAAGGAAGCCGGTCCGGCGGACAAATTCGCGATTATCTAGGGCGAGCCGCGAAAGCCATCTCTGGTCTGGCCGACAGCTGTGCGACCGCAGTGAAACAAGAACGCCTCGATCCCGCGGAAAAATATCGCGCTTTCTTCACGGTGCTCGAACGCGACGCAAGCGATTCGCTGTCCGCTATCGAACTGGTCCTGGCGCAACCCGCCATCGGCTCTCCGTTGATCGATAACCTGAACGCTTCGATTCATCTGCGTGCGCTCCTCACGGATCTGTTTCTCCTGACAGAGATCGCAAAGATTCAACGCACACCGGCGAAGCCTATGGCTTCGAATGGCTAGGGCTTCCTTTTTCGCGCCGTATGTTTTAATCCGCTAGATCCACGACTCACCACAACAGTTTCAATCCAAATTGCACCTGGCGCGAGCTTGTTGCTGTGGATGTGATTACGCCCGCGGTCGGCGAAGGATCGCCAGTGGCGGCTGCGTACACCACAGGATTCGGCGTATTGAAGTTCACTTGGTTGAACAAGTTGAAGATCTCCGCGCGGAATTGCAAGCCAAGACGTTCGTTGAGCGAGAATCGCCGCGAGACGGAAAGGTCCGTTTCGTAGAGATTCGGCCCCTTTAGTGTGTTTCGTCCGACATTGCCGTATGTGCCGGGTAATGGCTGGATGAAAGCGTTCGGATTGAAATATTGATTCGGACCGCCTTCGATGATCGATCCCGTAAAATTCGGATTTACGGAAGGGCGAACGGGATTGCGCGTGTCGCCGTCGTTCGACGGGTTATAGGAAAGCTGCGGCGTAAATGGTAGCCCCGAAAGCAGCGTCTGAATCGCGCTGACCTGCCAGTCCTCAGCAAACCTTCGGAACCATGAATTTTCTCCGGCAACGGCAGAGCGGCCGAATGGCAAATTGTAGGTTAGGTTGATGACTCCCGCGTTCCTCACGTCGAACGACGCGCGTCCGTAGTCCGCCTTCGGGTCCAGCGGATTCGCCACGAAGGCTGGAGAATTTGTCGCCACGCTCGTGTTCATGTTGTCGCCGTCATCGAGCGATTTAGAAAAGGTGTAGACGCCGCGGAACTGCAGACCTTTGCTTAGGCGCCGATTCACGTCGACCTGCAATCCGTTGTACGAGCTGATCCCTTGGGAGAACCAGTGTGTCGTGTTCCAGACCGCGTTGTTTTCGAGCGCCGCGCCGCTGGGGTAGTAGAGGGCGCCGTTCGGATATCCCGCCGGGCACGGCGCAGCGGGGCAAATCATCGGCGTGGGCAAATTTGCATCCACGGAAAGCAATTCGTGGTAACCGTGGGAGCCGATGTAACCGACGCTGAACGTTGTACTAGTTGTCAGCTGCTGTTCGATTTTCAGTGACCAGGTATCGACGGTTGGCGTGCGCAAGTCTGGTTGCACGCCACTGGGGATGACCTTTGATCCGGCGTACGTGGCGTCTGGTGCGATCGCTGAGAACGCGATGCTCTTCACGGCATAAACCGTGTTGAACGGGCCGTTCTGATCCAGGCGATAACTCAAATTGTCCAGCAACGCGTAGTACACGCCAAATCCGGCGCGCACGACAGTTTTCTTGGAAGCGAACGGAGCCCAAGCGAGCGCGGCGCGAGGAGCGGGCAGGAACTTCGCGTTGTTGGTTGTGAAGACGGAGCCGCCCACGGTTGGATCGGTCGCGATGATGCCATTCTGATCGAAAAGGTAGTTCGAGGCGCGACCGTTCGCTTCATTCCAGCCATTCGTGAATTCCGCGCGAAACCCAAGACGCACTTCGAGCGAAGACGTTACACGAATCGCGTCCTCGGCGTAGGCTGCGCCCTCCAGCGTTCGCCAACCGAGAGGCGTGTATGAGGGGGCGTAGGTATAGGTACTTACTTTTCCTTGCAAGAAGCTCTGCAGGTTTGTAAATGAGGCCTGGCCATATTGATCCTGAATCAGAGTGTCGTTCGCTTGAATGCGTTGGACCCAACCGCCGAAGCTGAGCAAGTGCTTTCCGTGGGTGATGGTCAACTGATCGTCACCGGTGAACAGATTGCGAACGGCGGTGAGGTTGCTTCCGGCGTTGGTGCCGCCGTTAGTGATTTGCGACGCGCCGTTCAAGGTTGTTCCACCGCCAACGACGACCGCTCCGACCGGTTGGCTGTCATGAATCCAGCCGGACAGATCGGTGGTCGTGTCGCTATCGAAGAAAAATGCACCCCGCGAGAAGCCAAACGTGGCGCGATTTACCACGGTTGGGGAAAAGACATGCGTTTCGCTAAGACTGGCCACCTGCTCGCGCAGATTCACGTTCGTATATGTAAAAGGATTGCTCGTCGGTGAAAGGGCAGCGCTGTCATCGATGGTATATATCGCCGCGAGATTGTCGAGCGGGCTGAGCACCTGGTCTACGCGCACCGTCCCGAAATCTTCACGAATGTGCTGCAGCGGATTGCTGAACGCTTCGGCAATGCCACTCGGAGCGCCGGAAGACGTGAGGATCTCCGCCCCATTCGCCACGGGCCAGAGAGCCAGCAGTGGCTGAACGCTGGCCACCGCACTTGCCCGGGAAGTGTTGTCCGGCACCAGCGTTAAATCGCTGAGACCGAGCGACTGCCGGTATCCCTCGTAGTTGCCGAAGATGAAGGTCTTGTCTCTTACGATCGGGCCGCCAGCCGAACCCCCAAACACATTGCGTTCGAAATGAGGAATGTCACCATGGTCGAAGAAATTCCGCGCATCAAAGATGCTGTTGCGCAGAAATTCGTAAACCGACCCATGAAACGCGTTTGTGCCGTTGGCGGTGACGATATTGATCTGTGCACCCGGCCGTTTGCCGTATTCCGCGCCATAGGTGTCGGTGACGACCGCAAATTCCCGGACCGCGTCAACGCCCAACAACTGGCCACTTGCGCCTCCCGGTGTGTTGTTGATCTCGGAAGCGCTTGTGTATTCCACTCCATTGAGCAGAAAAAGATTCTCCTGCGGCCTGCGCCCGGAGACGGCAAACATATTTCCGACCACCGAATTTGAGGTGCCTATCCCGCCGGACCGCTGCGATGTGTAATTGACGATGCCTGGATTCAGCGTCAGCAATTGATCGAAGCTTCGTCCGTTTAGCGGCAGGTCCTTCACTTCGCGCTCGCCAACCAGGCCGGAAGAATCCTCGGTAGAAATTTGGACGGCCGTGGAGAATGCCGGAACTTCGATCGTCTGGTGCACGTCTCCGACTTGCAGCTTCAGATCGACTTCCTCGCGCTCCGCGACGGTTAGTCTGATCGCTCCCCGGCGGTCCGTCTGAAAGCCAGTTTTGGCAGCGGTAATTTCGTATTGTCCAACCGGCAAGGCCGCGGCGTTAAACAGACCTGCGTCGTCCGTCATCAATCTGCGCTCCGTGTCCGTCTCCAGGTTCTTGATCACGATCGTGGCGCCGGAGACCGGCGCATCGGTTGCGTCCGTGACCTTGCCCCACAAAGAGGAATCCCCTTGGGCAAAAGCCGAAAGAGCAAGCAATAGGGAAGCGAGCGCGCCGAAGACACCCCACGCCTTGTATTTTTTAGGTGAAGAGACTGCGAGATGTAGAGAAATCATTTCCAAGCTCCATTTCGTTTTTTGATTTATGTGCGCAAGGCGCATGTGATGCGAAATCCGGACTACAGTTCGAGTTGTGGTTTTACTGTTCGAAACAAAAGAGAGGTTCAGCGACAACAACAACAGGCAACGAGAAGAGGAAGAGGAATAGCGGAGAAGGGAGCTAAAAAAATCCCAACGGAGGAGAAAGAAATCACGGGTGCACCGTACGATTCAATCGCGTGTTCAATTTCGTTTCGACGGCGCCGGACTTTGGGGTGATTGAGTGCACTCCCGACCAAACCAATTGCAAACCGGCTAGCAAACCGACGGCCGCCACGACTGTCTTCAATTTCTGCGCCGGTACTTTTCGGGCAAGCAAGCAACCGGTCACCACTCCTGGCAATCCTCCAGCCAGCAATTGCAGCAGCGTCGCAGTGCTGATCGATCCGAATGTCCAGTGCGCCAAACTGCCAATAACCGCCAATACGAGACCGAACAAGATGTCCGTGCCAACCACCTGCGCTGGCGCCATCTCCGAGTAATTCAGGAGCAGCATGGTGCCGAGAGCTCCTGCGCCGGCGGACGAGAATCCGGATTCAACACCGATCGGAAACGCGAGCCACGGCAGCCAACGCGAATTGTTCGAAGCAAAATGAGGATTGCGAATGCGAGGAACGAAAGTGATGCTAGATGAGAACGCCAGCAACAGGCCCAAAATAATCACGACTACGGAGTTGCTCGCGGGTTTTGCGAGGACGCGCAGCACAAAGATACCCAGGACAAGGCCCGGCACGGCTCCAATCACCAGCAAACGGAAATAGCGTGAGTGCACATGACGGCTCGCCAGATAAAACGGCGCCGCGACAAGCCGCAGCACGCCGGCGAAAACAAAAGCCGTCCCCACGGCCTCGCCCGCGGGCAGACCGACGATCAGAAGCAACGCAGGCACAGTGAAGCTCCCGCCACCGATTCCGGTTAGCCCGACGACCAACGCGATCGCAAATCCCAGGAGAAAATTCATCCGTCTGTCTTCTCCGAAAAGGTATGGATCCCGCATTCGAGTTTCTTGCCGCCCCAGCGACCGGAACGCGCGTCCGCGCCAGAGGCGGGAATCGCGGTGCACGGCTCACAGCCGATGCTCAGATAGCCGCGGTCGTACTGCGGGAGATACGCGAGTTGATGCTTTCCGGTGAATTCCCAGACCTGTGCCCACGTCCAATCCGCGAGCAGGCTGATTTTCAGGAGTGTTTTGCCGCTCGGCAGTTTGTGATGCTCGATCTTCTTAAGATTCCGCCTCGTCGGCGATTGCTCACGCCGCAGACCCGTAAACCACAGCTCGAACGGCTCCAGCGACTCCATAAGCGGCTCTACTTTGCGAAGTTGGCAGCATCTAGCGGGGTCGAGTTGGTGCAAGATCCCAAATTCTGCTTCCTGTTGCGGCACCGTTATTTGCGGCGCCACGTTTACAAGATTCAGCTTCCAATCTATGGCGACCTTGTCGCGAAACCAGTAGGTATCGGTGAAGTGATATCCAGTTTCAAGAAACAACACGGGGATGTTTGGAAGCCGTTGCCGCAAGAGCGCAAGGACGATCATGTCTTCCGCCTGAAAACTGCAGGTAAGGCAAGCCGGGGCCGTCGGGAATTCCTCCAGAATTGCGTGAAGCAAATCCTCAGCATTCATGGTCTCCGCCCCTTCGATGAGTTGTGCGTCAGGCATTTGAGGACTCCTTTTCTGACTGGTCGAACGGGCCGCCGATTCGCAGCGTTTCTGCCCAAGATAGGACGTGCGCCACGATCTCCTCGCGATTCTGGCGATCCGAATCTGGGCCCAGACTGAACAGCGAATCTCCTGCGACGCGCGCGAGCGCATCAATGAGCTGCGGCGAGGGCTTGTCGATAACCAAAAGAACTAACAATCCTGCGGACCAAATGGAGGCGAGAAGAGACGGCAAGTACGCTGAAGAAATCTGATCGCCGTCGATTGTGATCGTTGCAAATCCGTTCTCGAACAGCGCTCGTTCGGAAGTATCGGCGAGAGGCGCGCGATTCGGCAGTAGAAATATTCCAGGACGGTGTCTCTGCCGTGCCGCTTTTTCCGCCGCCGACACAGGTTGACTGTTAGAAACCGGCGGAGGGGTTAAATCCTGGCGAATCATGCCCGCGCCGACGGTTGCATTCGAAAGTGGATCCAGCAGGATGAAGCTGCCCGTGGCGCGATTCAGTGAATATGGATCGAAGAAGAGAGGCGCGGTGGTTTCTATATGGACCAACGCAATCCCGTTCATGGATAAGTCGCTCGCTGGTTCCTGCGAGAGCGTGTTGATGTCGATACGATGGCTGATGCCCGTTACGCGCGCTTTCACCTGGCGCGTGGTGTGCTTCAGCAAGTATCCAAACTCCTTGCGCAGCGGCTGTTCGTGGAGCCAAACAATCGAAGCGCTGAATCGATTGGAAATTGCCGGCGGCTGCGAGGGCGAAACCAGCATGTCGCCGCGGCTGAGATCGATCTCATCGTCCAGTTTCAACGTAATCGACTGCGGCGCCGCCGCTTCATCCAAATTGCCATCAAACGTAACGACCGATTGCACGCGTGTGGCTTGCTTCGAGGGCAACGCCACCACCGGATCTCTCGGATGAATCGTTCCTGCGGCGATCTGTCCCGCGAAGCCGCGGAACGTGGAATCTGGGCGGATAACCGATTGGATCGGAAAACGGAAAGCAGGCAAAGCCGAAGCCGCTCGCACCGGAACGGTTTCCAGATGTTCCAGCAGGGTCGGCCCGGAATACCAATCCGTTTTCGCGCTGCGATCGACAATGTTGTCGCCTTCCAGAGCACTCACCGGTACGCACTGAACGAACGAAAAATTCAGCGGCGCCACGAGCGAAAGAAAATCTTCTTGCAACCGGAGGAATGTCGCTTCCGAATAGCCGACAAGATCCATTTTATTTACAGCCACCAGGATGTTTGGGATCCCCAGCAACGATGCGATATAGGTATGCCGCCTCGTTTGCGGCAACACGCCCTTGCTGCCGTCCAGCAAGATCACCGCAAGGGAGGCGGTCGAGGCGCCCGTCGCCATATTGCGGGTGTACTGCTCGTGGCCGGGCGTGTCCGCGATGATGAATTTGCGCCGCGCCGTCGCGAAATACCTGTAGGCAACATCGATCGTGATGCCTTGCTCACGTTCCACACGCAGGCCATCGGTCAGCAGCGAGAAATCGATCGGGCCACTCGATCGATTCACACGGCTCTTTTTAACTGAGGCAAGCTGGTCCCCGTACACACCTTTTGCGTCGTACAAGAGCCTGCCAATCAGAGTGGATTTTCCATCGTCGACGCTTCCCGCCGTGGTAAATCGCAACAGTTCTTTTCCGAGGTCGGCCTCAAGGAATTGCTCGAAGGATTCGTGAATAACCGGAACGGAGGCCATCAGAAATAGCCTTCGCGTTTCTTCAGTTCCATCGAACCTTCTTCATCGTGATCGATGGCCCGGTTCTCCCGTTCCGACCTGCGGAACGAAACCATTTCTTCAATAATTTTCGGCAGGGTATCGGCCTCAGACCGAATTGCACCAGTGCAAGGGACGCAGCCGAGTGAGCGCATTCTGCAATTCACAATCTGTGAGGTCTCGCCCGGCAGAATCTCGTCTTTTGAGTGAATCAGCACCAGCGAACCGCCGCGGATTACGGCCTCGCGCAGCTTCGCAAAATACAGCGGCACAATAGGAATGTTTTCCACGTGGATGTACAGCCAGATGTCGAGTTCCGTCCAGTTCGAGAGCGGAAAGACACGGATGCTTTCGTACTTGTCGATGCGCGAGTTGAAGAGATTCCACAATTCCGGGCGCTGATTCTTTGGATCCCATTGCCCATGCGCGTCGCGAAAAGAATAAATCCGTTCTTTTGCTCGTGATTTTTCTTCGTCGCGGCGCGCCCCGCCGAAGGCTGCGTTGAAACCGCCTTTCCGCAAAGCGTCCAGCAGAGATTTTGTCTTTAGCAGGCCGCAACACTTCTGAGTACCGAGTGCGAAGGGATTCGCGCCGCCTGCGATCGCCTCTTCATTGCGATGCACGATTAATTCCGCGCCGATCGACTTTGTATACGAATCGCGAAACGCGATCATTTCCGGAAACTTGTAGCTGGTGTCGACGTGCAGAAGCGGAAAGGGAATCCTGCCGGGGGAAAATGCTTTCTGCGCCAGCCGCAACATGACCGAGGAGTCTTTGCCGATCGAATAGAGCATGACAGGATTCGAGAACTCTGCCGCGGCCTCTCGCAGGATGTAGATGCTCTCTGCCTCCAGCGTCCGCAAATGGCTGAGCCCGCGCCGTGCACCGCCTGAAACGTCCTCGGCTACATTCGCGCCGCCCGTGGGCGTCTCGATCATCTCTTGTGTGCTACGCTGCATCGTTCCCCTTCTCGTCCTCGTATAAAGCCCATGAATTCTGCCCAAAAACAAAAATCCCACCAACCAGGCTCGCTGGCGGTGGGTTTGATACGACTCTTCTAGATTAAAGTCCTAGACTTGGAGTCCCCCTACGCCAGTGCACACCTGTGGACAACACGTACAACACGCGCGACAAGCGCCGACGCGAAGCTGGCATTGGTTGGAGGCAAATGACATCTTCATGACTCTACGATGGAAGCTCTCGGACTGCAAGCGATTATCGTCTTAGAGTACGAATCGAAACATATGTGTAAATCTGAGATGTATCGAGCCGTGCAGAAGCACATTCCGGCGGCTCCAGGGATTAGCTCTAATCGATCAAACAGCGTGGTCGTCGGCTTGCCATCCGTGCCGCGAGATTTGACCGGAAGCCGACGCCACTGTTCGTCGAGAGGAAGAGAAAAGGGAATTTCAGCACCTGAAAAATGAGGGGCCATTGAGGGGCCAATAAGAATTTCTTTGCATTCCCTATTGTTCCTTTTCAATGCTTTAGCGTTCCCTGGCATTTCTTCTAAGTCCTTGAAAATATGCCTGGGCTACGCGAAGAATCGGTTTGCGCTCCAAGGCCCATCCACGAACTTCTTTCTGTTTGTCGACCATCATGTCCTTTCCAAGGATGATGCGAGTCAACCACTGTGGCTCAATACGCACGATGGGTCCTGATCCGCGCGCGCCAATCAGTCGCACTTCTTCCTCGTTGCTCCACTCCGGCCGTTTGTGCACCAAGAAACTAGCAGTTCTGTTCTTAGAGTCGATGAGATTGAAAGGCGCACATTCGCCATAGTCCACGTCAATCGTATTCTCGAAAAGTGGACCCGCGTTCGCAGACTCCAAACAATAGCCGGTGTGCCCCGCCGCGTACTTTGCCCAAAGACTTAAGTTTCGAATCGCTTGGAAAGCGAGTAGACTCGGAATTGCTCCATTTGTTCGTTGAGGATCTTCGAGGCCTCTCTCATAAACCACTCAAGGCCACGAAGGGAAATCATCATGCGAATCTCCACCTCCGCCTTTTTCAGAAGGTCGAGCGCCGGCACAGGGTTACGCCTGACGTAGTCATTCTTCAGGAAATTTACCATTCCCTCTTCGGACAGTGGCGCGGGTTTTGGCCTGCAATCAGCAGGATCGTTCAGTTGTGCAACGCTCGGAAGATAGACCAGATTCTCGAAGATAACGGGCTTGAGCCGGTCGAGGTGCTCAGCGCTCTGATATCGATAGAAATGCGAACCAGTTGCCTTAGTCGGCGTGAAAGTCGTCATATTTTGCTACCGTGCGATCTGTACGACCTTCTGGCTTTCGGCTTCGTTGTATTTGGTCACCTTCTCAGCGCAGGTCTTCCTCGTCACAAACGTTGTACCTCGAAAACATACTATCAGTCCTCTAGCCTCCAAGCTGACGGGCGACGTCTTTAATAATGACTCCGCTTCGGATGAGTTGTCTCGCGCAGAAGGACTTATTCTTAGGCGGATAAGTTCACTACGAAGTAGGCGTGATGTAGACTGAGCCTCGCATTCGAGGCACAAAAGCACCCAGCATGAAATCCGACCTCAAAGAGAAGAAGGCACCGGGGATGGCGCCTTCGAACCTCAATTCGTCTCTCACCGACAAGAGACTTGAAGAGGAAAGAGCTAAGTTATGGGGGATCTTACAAGAATTCTGCGCACAATTGAGTCTCGATGGCCGCCTTCACTCATTTTCCAAACTAACGGCTTGGACCAGGTTTGATGGCAGGTCGGCTTCGGCCGCTGAACGCATCGGGCGCTTGAATGAACTTTTGTCTTTGCTTGAAGTGGATATCGAGCTGCGCGTCCCGTTTCAAAGAGCATTTCATGCAATGCTGGGAGAAACCCAAGCTGTCGGACTATTTGCGGAGGCCGGGCTGCACCCGCGCGAGAGTATGTGGTCCGAACTAGCGCGACGAGTTGTAGAGAGAATCTTGCCTTCTGCTCAAGCTGATGGGGATCTCTCAAAACTCGTTTTCCAGCTACATCCTGACGATCGCTACATTTCCGGATTTTTGGACTGGCCAGAGGAACTCTTTGAACGGGTAGTCCGAGCATTCTCGTCCGACAATGACCCTTTTGTATGGAATCGGCAAAGGGAAGATCTTCGACAGGCAGTTGTTCTTCTGGGAACTCACGTAGCAGGAGTGGGCTTGTCCCCAGAATTTCGAGCGCGGTGCCATCCTTACGTTGTGGAAGTTTCCCCATTCTATCGAGTCCAGCGCCTGGCCGGTGAACTCGTGCGTAGCGACGCAACTTCGGACGCGCAAGGCCTGCTAAAGGCATTGCGTGAAGAGACCATCCGTTGCCGCGCTGAACTCGAATACATGCACGAGCGGATGGAAGAAGCAGGCGTGAGCACTGCACTCGAATTCGACATGTTTACGATCGAACGCGCGTTGCGCAGATTAATCTGCATAACGGACGTCTTGTTTTCCGAAGGTGTAGATATTTATCGGGCTGTTAAAAAACTGCTCGACGACGTACTGCGCGCCCGATTCGAAGATCTCAGCCTCTCGGCACTGGTTCGCGAAAATGCAGGACTGTTGGCTCGAAAGATTGTGGAGAGGACTGGCAAGACCGGCGAACATTACATTGCCAACACGCGAAATGAATACTGGGTTATGTGGAAGGCGGCGCTGGGGGGTGGTTTGCTGACAGTTGCAACGGCAGCCATAAAAACAAAAATCACCATGGCGGGTTTGCCGCCCTTTTTCGAGGGCTTGTTGGTGGGCACGGATTATGCGATCAGCTTTCTCGTACTGCAGGCTCTCGGCTTGGCACTAGCAACAAAACAACCATCGATGACCGCTGCCACGTACGCCAAAATTGTCCGCACTACGCAAGGATCGGAGCGCTGGGAAAAACTAACGGAGTTCATCAGCCGGATTACCCGCACGCAGCTCGCTGCAGCGTTAGGAAATCTTCTAACGGTTACCCTAGGGGGTATAGTCTTCGCTAGCCTGTGGCTGTACTGGTTCTCAGCACCATTTGTCTCCATGACGAACTCGCAGTACATCTACCGGACGCTCAATCCTTTTGTCTCGGGAACCGGTTTCTACGCGGCGTTGACCGGAGTGATTCTTTGGATGTCGGCGTTGGCCGGTGGCTGGGTCGAGAATTTTGCGACTTATAACCGGCTGGCGGAAGCTATCGCCGACCATCCGTTGGGCCTGCGCATTGGATTCGATAGAATGCGTCGGGTTGCTGATATTTTTGAAAGAAATATTTCTGGATGGAGTGCCAGCATCGTACTTGGGTATTCGCTGGGGTTTATTCCGACATTGGGGCACTTCTTTGGCGTCCCTCTTGAAGTGAGGCACGTCACATTATCCACTGGAACTTTAGCGCTAGCGGCAACCAGTTTGGGAAAAGATTGGCTATACCGGAATTGGTTTTTTCATACCCTCTTTGGAATCGCCATTATCTTCGTGCTGAATCTCGGAGTAAGTTTCGGGATCGCTTCCTGGGTGGCATTGCGAGCCTACGACGTTCCTTATGGCGATCAACTGCAATTATTAAAATATGTTATAAAAAATTTCCTGCGCTCACCTTGGCGCTTCCTGTACCCGACGCAGCGAGGTAGTTAATTCTGAAGCGTGATCATGTTCTGCTTGGTGAACCCCTACCCGGGCCCAAGTTCTAAAGGGCGGAGGTTCACTTTTTCGGAGGAAAATCCTTCATAGTCTTTTGTATATATTTGTCCACATTTTCTCTGAGGTTGTTCATAAATTTCATGGGATCGTGAATCTTCTGCGAAGCCGCGGCCTGCCACACGGTGTTCTTTGTGGCCGCATCGGTGACAGTAACTTTCATTTTTGCCAGGCTATAAACCCAAACGTCCGAGGAAATTCCTCCCATATTTCCCCAAGAGTAGTTCACCAAATCCGTTACGGTCGGATCACGCTGGGCTCCCACATCGGATTTGGGGAGTCCTCCTGCTTCGTAGATAATGACGAAGTCCGGGCTGTCTTGTTCCAGCACAAAACCGCTCGCTTGCAAATCCCTATTGATGGAATCGATGATCGCCAGGTTGATGCGGGCCTGATCTTCGGGGTGCTGGCGAGTCAGCAGGTAGTTATGTCCCCACGCATATTTCTTGTACTTCTTGAAATCCGTTTTCTTGTCATAGGCTGACTTTACGCTTTGCGCAAAGGTGCCAACGGGAGCTTGCAGCGCGCCAACACAAAACAGAATCGCGACTGCTACGCGTCTTGCTAGCATGATGGATCTCCTTATTGGCCGCTGGTGCCTTTAAAGTCTTGAAGACTTTAGCATCGTACTCGCTTCTCGCTTGTTGCGGCAGCGTGTAATGCAACCGATCGCAGAGTTCGACAGAGGTGAGATTTAGAGAAAATAGCAACACGATTCAGGTATTCTTTCTCGACGAAGTGTAAAGGCAAAGCTCCTTGTGAACGTTTCAACGTAAACGGCGGAAAGAACGAGTCCTAGAGACATAACCCCGATGGAAAACTCCTCCTCCCATATCGCTCAAAATAGATTTTTGGCGCAACCCAGGACCATGCTCGAGCGTTTCGTCCACAGCGAAACTTCCGGTTCAGTCCTTCTCTTCGGAGCCACCGTTGTCGCCCTCGTTTGGGCGAATTCGCCATGGAGCAGTTCCTACTTCGCGATTTGGAAGCTCCCCTTGAATGTGAGCGGCCGCCCCCTTTTCTCAATGGACCTGCATCATTGGATCGATGATGGATTGATGGTGCTGTTTTTTCTGGTTGTCGGGCTTGAGATTAAACGCGAGATTGTTAAGGGGGAACTGTCTTCCTTTCGCCAAGCTGCACTTCCTATTATGGCGGCCCTCGGCGGGATGATTCTCCCGGCGCTTATCTATTTCGCTTTAAATCGCTCCGGCGTAGGCGCGCGCGGATGGGGCATCCCAATGGCGACGGATATCGGCTTCGCCTTGGGTGTCCTCGCGTTGCTCGGCAAACGAATCCCTTCGAGTCTGCGGGTCTTCATGCTTGCCTTGGCAATCGTTGATGACGTAGGGGCCATCCTCGTGATTGCGTTTTTTTACACTCCTCAAATTTCTATCTCCGCTTTGGCGTTAGCGGGCGGTTTGTTGGCGCTTCTGGTTGTGATTGCAATACGCAGGGGCCCTATTTCCGTCTATGTAGTTGTCGGGTTTTTTTTCTGGGCGGCGGTATTGAGTTCTGGAGTACACGCAACGATTGCAGGTGTGATTCTAGGACTTGTCGCACCCATCACGCCCAAATGGCGCCCGGAGGAGTTAGCTGACAACGCTGAGCCCCTCTTGAGCACTTTTCGAAGCCAGATTGTGAGTAAGGATAAATTAGCAGCGGAAGCCACGCTGACACAAATGGATCAACTTCTCCGGAGTTCGGATTCCCTTGCAGAGCGATTGGAAAGGAGTATTCATCCCTGGGTCAGTTTCCTGATCCTTCCTTTGTTTGCTTTAGCTAGTGCAGGAGTAGCATTGTCCACCGAGCAACTGAAGTTGGCGATTTTGAGTCCACTTGCACTTGGTGTATTTCTGGGTCTGGTAGTTGGAAAAGCGGTAGGAATCGCCTTGTTCTCTTTTGTGGCTGTACGCTCGAAAATTGCCGCCATGACGGAAGGTCTGACGTGGTCCGGAATTGTTGGAGTCGGTATTCTTGCAGGTGTCGGATTTACGGTTGCGCTGTTTATAAGTGGCCTTTCATTTGAAGACGAGACACTCGTGGCCACCTCGAAGGTCGCGGTCATCGCAGCCTCTTTGGCGGCGGGTTTCATCGGATTTGCCTATCTTCGGTTCACACTTAAAGATAAGTCAGAGCAAACACGCGCTGAATAATCGAATTGGCACAAAAAAGGGCGGCGGTTGGTGTGTAACTCCTGACTTGTAATTGGTCGGAGAATCAGGTTCGTCGACTTCCAACCTATATCGGAGACTGTCAGTTTTGACAGTACTCTGCGTTCTCACCTCAGGCTAGAAAGTGTGGTTCGGGTCACGCCAGAGCACATCACTTTCGCTTCGTCGCGCTGATGACCTTCCAGGAGTAGTTGGGATGTCTAGATGTGCGGAGACGTCTCTGGCATTGTTATCCGGTTACACAGGAGAAATACAGAGGCCATGCTGAAAAACGCGCTTTCAGAAAACGCCTCCAGTCGAATAGCTGGAACAAACCCTCATCGGAACCTAGATCGTGACTGTGCGTGACAAAGAAATGTTGCCAAACCCTAGGGTTAGCGTGTAGACAGGGATGGGCGCGGGCGTAGTTGAAGGGCAAACGATGGTGCAGAGAACTCTTTTCAATTCGCATTCGCGAGATCTGGCGAGTTGGATCAAGTGGGCGCTTATCGTCTTGGCTGGT
>Ga0210391_10000501_pt1 | contig 40861 bp, 36 predicted proteins | sample IncBWC12OmetaG_FD_160573 | JGI IMG/M metagenome (GOLD analysis project Ga0210391, IMG submission 160573) | Forest soil microbial communities from Barre Woods Harvard Forest LTER site, Petersham, Massachusetts, United States - Inc-BW-C-12-O ...
GCAGGCCACGTTGAGGGTAATAATCCGACGCCTCATAGAACTCCGTGTAGGGAGTGGTCAAGGTGACTGGAGATCCATTATATGTTATGGAGGTCTTGCCTAATTTTCTGGACTGGAAGTTGGATGTAGTATTCGTAACAAGGGTATCCGAATAGGTATTTGTAACCACGTCAATCAACCTACCAGTGCTGTCATAGGTTGAAACTTTTTCGGGCAAACCCATCGCCCAATCCGGCTGAGTTATCGGAGCATAGGGGAAGCTTGGGGAAACCGTTGTCCATCCTGCATCGCTAAGGCCAGTAAACTGGTACACTTCCTTTCCAAGATTATGGGTAAGGCCTCCTCTCGTCACTGTTACGCGACCATAGCCGACAGGACTGCCTTGTGCATAATTCAACTCGTTAAGGGGTTCGCTCATAATGGCAATCAGGGAAGTTGTATCAGAAAACCCCGTTCCATTAACTATCTGAGTATACGGAAAATTATAAATAGGCGAAGAACCGAGGAATCCCGAACTTGATCCGTCCGTATTTTGGTAAGTATACGTAGCAATCGTATCGGTATTCCCCGTCGTAGGGTCATAATGCAATTCCTGTTTGAGACGTACTCCCCCTACCGTCATTGCGTTACTTGACAAGGTTTGGTTTTGCCAAACTATATCCAAGTTCATGGTAGTTAGCGTGCTGGAACAACTAAGGATGCTCGTCTTAACCGCATAACTACCATTTGGAACGGAAAAGGAAAAGGAGGAGGACAAACCCTTATTCAGGTTAGTCAAGGTGGTCGTATCCGTTGCATAGGTAACAGTACTATCCAAACTAGTCACTCTTGCAACCAGATTGCAAGCGCCGGTAAAAGGGCTACCGGGATAGATGACATCATTCCAAAGGGTTATTGTCCTCTGAGTCCCCAACACCTCACTGAGGGATACGGTATTTGAGGTTTTAACCAATGCATTGACATTCAAATCATTACCTGTTACGGTATAATTCGGTAAATCATTTGATTCAAATAGGTAGTAGGTAATACCGCCCGAGGGATCAGTAATTGAATTCAAAGTACCTGTAAGGGCTGCCGTGGAGGAAGGCGTCCTGTTTGCACCGGTATATATTCCTGAAAGGGTCGGTACGGCGTTACTACCATTATGGGCTCCGTTATAAAATCCCCAATAATCCTGATCATTGTCTAAAGTGTCCCGTTGACCCAATTGCGGGAAAAAGGGTACCGGAATACGTGAATTGGTACTCTCTTTGAGCTGCAGTATCCGTTATATATCTTACCCCAGCCAGAAATGCACGGGCACCGGTGACGGTATCTCCTTTGCAACAATTCCAATCCATGAGATACGCATACCTAAAAAGGGTATCTCCGATGATAATTCGATTCAGGACCCTATCATATTGATCATACTTGATGGTCGAATCATAAATAAAGGTGATTGTCCTTTTGTCTGGGAATACTATTGAAGAAATCTTTTTAACATAATACGTCTGATCACAGTATGGAGAATAGGTTTGACTAACATTATGATTAGAAGTAATGACATACACGGTTTGCGGCATTCCGGAAGCTGGGCCTTCAAGGGTTTGTATATATGAAAACTTTATAGTGTCTGTACCAAATGGTGCAACCATCTGACTCAAATGCCAAGCCCTGTTAAAAAATATATTATCGTAACCATTCCGGTATGAAATTCCAGAATTCACCGCTCCAGATTCCGCATCACTAAAAATATACCTTACACCATCCTCCGTTTCTATTATGAAAGTGCTTATGGCACCACCTGCTGTATCGAAAGTCACTTTCATGCGCGTCAGGGGCACCTGAAATATCTGACCGTTCTTTCCAATGAAAAACTTGCCGCTTCGCCCGTTGAAATCATATTGAAAAACATCCAACTCCGCGTCTAGGCTGTCATGATAGTAATTATAAGCGCTAGTCGTGGGATCAGATGGCAAAGTTCCGTTGTACATGCTCCCGTGAGGATAAAGATCATCGGGCATACCCCTCACTGTTCGTGTGATGATTCCACCCGCATTGATATCCCAATTCTGTCCAACAGGTGTTGGGCTTTCACCCATTTTCACCCCACCTGCAAAATAATCCAGGGATACATCCAAATACAATCCATTATGATGAGTATAATGGTAAATCGGTATTGAAATCTGGGGAATCCCTGTATATAAATTTATAGGTGTACTCGCCCATTTACCCGCCGCAGCAGATTCCCCGGTTTGCGTTGCCGAGTTTGAACTGTTTGGTGCATCATTCTGTTGAGCCCAAACATGATCTACGACAAGGATAAGGCTTCCCAGTAAAAGCGATGTAATAATCGTCCTTTTCATTTCAATAATTGAATGTTCTCACTAGAAACTAAACCCGGTACGGAAAACAATAGGTTGTGTTGCCGGTATATGTTGATTGTAAAGGGCGTCGTAGAGGAGTTGAATCGTGCCCTCCCGGCCACCTTTTATTTTGTATTTCTTTGAAATTCCTATTAGAGCGCTCTTTTGCCAGATATTCACCTGATATAGATCTGCGACTCTTTGAAATGCTTGCATATAGTTATATTCAAAACCTCCTGTGATCCAAAGGCTACCCTTAGCTTTTATATCAAAACCACTACGTAATCCCAGGCCTTGACTGGTTAATGCGACATGGTCTATGCCACCGCTCCCAACCCCGAGAATATAACTACCCCCCAAATCCGCAGTTATATTATCCCTGATTTTATAAGTGGCCGTAAATGCAATATTTTCCGTTGCAGGAACCGCCGTAGTCGCTCCTTGTGCTTGAATATTAAACCCTAGTGTAATCCGTTTCAAAAATGTCTTGGTATGCTGGCTGTTTGGTTGGAAGTCGGGCATGGTTACATCTCCGGTTCCACCAGAATTGCCAAGAAGGCTTAACTTCTCTTTTAGTTGATCCATTGCCTGGGCGCCTTGTTGAACGTGCTGTTGCAAGTATTGTCCCGGATTAGCATTGCTACCACCAACTTGGGTTGATCCCATCATTTGAGTAATCAATTGCTGCACCTGCGCCTTGGTTTGTAATCCAACAATGCCCTGGGGGGTTCCATAGTCTGCCGGTAACCCGAATAGCTGAGCCAGGTAACTATGCTTATTCATAAAATCCTGAAATGCCGGGACTTGCTCAGCTAGAATCACTACTTCCTGCTCCATCTTTTGCCGATCGTGGAGCATTTCCTTGTATTCTACTATTTGCTGTTGAGCATAGTATGCTTCCTTGTTTATACTGGAAAGTTGACTTCCGAGGCTGCTATATTGACTCAGTTGGGATTGTAGCAATTGCTCCCTGGAATTAACAAATTGCTGGGCTTCCTGCGCTTGCTGCATTGTACCCTGAAATTGTTGTATTTGCTGGTACGTATTCTGAATCTCCTGAATCTTGCTCTCGGCGATATTTAGCTTCCCACCTTCAGAGTTCAGGAAGTTCAAAGCAGTTTGAAGACTATCTACATTGGGAATATACTGCTTGATAGGGTCGGTTATGCCTCCATTTGCAAATGACCCGATCTTTTGTTGCAATGAAGCATATTTACTTTGTATACCTGTAAAAAGGCCAGAAGCGTTTAATGAATCTGCGGAAGGAATATTGTGCTGTAATGAACCCTCATATGTTTGCATATGAGCAAGCATTTGGCTTGTCCTGCCTTCCACCAATTTTTGCATGCGTCGGTATTTCCTCCGAATGCTTCTAAGGGCCTGGGAGCTGACAACTATAGGTCGAAGCTGTGAAGTGTCGTCATTAATTGAATTTGGAGAATAAAAAGGGCTTGAGATCCCTTGAAGCGGAGCTATATAAGATAGGATAATCAGAGCCCCTATAGATAAGGCAATAACAAAGCCCTTCATGGTTTATGAGGTATGCAGGTTGAAGAATATGTAATTAGGGAAGGATTACAGACGAGTCAATACTAGATAAAATATTCCTAAAAAGGTAACTACTTGTAAACTTTTTTCGACACGGAGAGTATAAAATAATCCTTTCGACAAAAGAAAAAAGGGTGAAAACACCCTTTTTAATTCAAATATTTTTTACTATTGAGGATTCACTTCCAAATACAGTATCCGCTATCGACAGTTACTGATAGCCATATGCCACACCTGTAAAGCTAACTTTAGTCCCGCTACTCAAACCATGGGACCCAGTACGGCTATTGCTGGCTAACTAAAACAGATAGATCAGCTAATTGTCCTCTTAGTCTTAGCAGAGCGGGTTCCACGTCCCGTGGCCGAAAATACTGGTGCAGCGCGATGTGGTTATGGGGCCGGTATCGGCTTTTCGTTCGTAAGTTTCGATCGAAGCGGCCATTGAAAAAAAGGTTGGCCCGAAGTGCCTTTACCAAAGGATCAGTCAACCAAGTCTCGGCTGGACCCTGGCGACTATCGTAAATCGCCACTTTCAGCGGGGCTATTGTATTGAAGGTTGTCAAATGTTGTCCCGGTTCAAAAATGACATAAGGGGCTTTGCTGCGTTTCTGCCAGTCAGCATGCGGATCGCCGAAGGGTTCGTAGTGCGCCTCCACGCCGTCCAGATAGTTCACCAGCAGATTGAAAAAGGAACGGTATACATGATATTCCTCGTCTTCCCAAATTATGCGCCGCTCCACCGTTTCTCTAACGGTACCATACCCGACGTAGAAGTACTCCCATAGACCGACCGTGGAAAGAGATTGACGACCACAGAAGAAAATGACCAGATCGCCGGGTATCAATTGCCGCCGAACATTAGGGCGGCAGACACCCCAAGTCGCGTAGCTCGCGTCCTCGAAAACCTCCGTGGCCGAAAAAAAAGCGGGGTCGTCTCCCCAGTCGTAAAAGCAGTTTGGTTGCCCGTACCGGCTCAAGAAGGTCTGCAATAAAGGCTGATGCATTGCCGCAGCCTCCACTCGCTGCCGAATGTTCGGGCCAACGGCGGGTTGGCGATATACACAAATAAACGCCTTCATCTTTCTTTACGGTTTTTTGAATACCTCCAGTATAGTATACTGTAAGTGTCGTGCGCCATTCGTCTGAATCCATTGCTCCGCTTCATCTGCTGTCACGAATATTTGATGTACTACCGTTACTAAACCATTTACGCGGGTAGCCGCCTGTACATGCGCATCTTCAATTGAGAAGATTTGATATCCCTTTACTGCTTTATAGCTATTCTCCATAGAAAGTAGTTTTCAATTTACTATTCATAAAAAACCTCCCGATAATAATAGAATTCATTACGCATCCAGATCGGTGATTACTCATTCCAAAGCCACAATTTTATTCAACCGATTCGGGTTAAATGACTAAAGACGTCAAGATAAAGGTTACCAATTAATATTACAATAGGTGAAAACACCCATTTTATTAAATCTGGTTTAAGGCTTGCATTCCTGATACTCATTATAGCCGCCTTCATCATTCACCTCATATAAAACACCGCTTTCAAACTTGAATCGATTAGTTAAATATTGGGGTGGGTCCTTTGTGATGATTTTGCCATTCCTAATTACACCAACTACGGTTTCTTTTAGATTAACCTTATCCTTTTGATAGGTATTATCCTTATCGGCATATAACCGAAGAGTTATTTTATCACCTACGATGGTCACTTTGTAATACCAACCTCCCTGCCCATCGCAAAACTTCTTGGTACCCGTGAACCAATGTGTGCTGCTAGTTACAGTATCTCCACTGGAAGAAGCCTTATGCCCCACATGGGTTCTAGCACCTTCCTGCCTACCGAGGTTGATAACAATGGTATTTTCATCAGAAACCAACTTACCGTACAGTACCCACCTCCTAAGGGTGAGTGGTGAAACATTCAACAGCAAAGCCGCCTCCTTCAAATTAAGGAACTCCTTTGCTTGAATCGCCTTGATCCGATCCTCGGTAATAAACGCTTCCGGCTTCTGCCTAATTTCCGTTTTCAGGCTGGCTTCAGCCATCTTCTCAAGACGCTTCTTCTCCTTGTAATAACGCTTCGCGCAAGGGTCAGAACAACAATCCGTAACTGTCGTCCTAGCGACAAATTCTCGCCCACAAGACTTGCAAACCTTAACAATCTGCATTTTACTACTCATCACTATTTGCGGTTAGTGGCTTCAATTTCCTCTTTAAGACTATGATGACACCTGCGCAATGCCTAGCCTGCGAATAAAGGTCTGCATTAGTAATTTCATCATCAGTCTTAATCTGATCCGTTAACAACAAGGAAGCTTCAATACTGACGACATTGACCTCAAAATCAGTCTTGTCATCGGAGTCAAATACCTCCGTTAACCATCGTGTATATTTCCGCCATACAATATCTAAATGCTCATCAACCTGGGAAGGAAATTTTACGGTGCAATCTATTTCAATACATGCAAAATAAGCACGTTTAATTTTAGATAGCCCATGTTTTTCATCATGGAGATGCAGAAGTTCCATGAGCCTTATAATATCCCTGTGAAATCTCTTATAGTCTGGGCTGACCAACTTAACTTCTATGGCAGTAAGAGGGTTGCTAGTTTTGGCATTGTAAATTGCAATATCTAGATACCCCTTCCTAGTAGTATTCAATCGACCAGTCCGTATAATTGTTTCAAATATATTATTCCATTTAATACTCTCTACACACCTATCCGCAAAACGACGTGTCGGTTCTTCTGGCCTTATTAGAAAAGGTTCGCCAGGACTATAATTGGTGTTTCCAATGGCCTGGGAAATATTAACAGTTATCAAATATTCAGGTGAGACTTTAGTGGTGAAAGACCCACAAAAGTTAATGGCGTCCTTGCAAGTATTTTCAAGTCCCGTCCTTATTCCGTCTTCAATCATTTGAAAGAGGTCCATCTAAGAAGCTTTAATTTCATTTTTGTTTTTACTGCTCACCACTTTCGATTTTTGGTCACTAATACCCGGATTCACCGTATCATACCGTATCATTATGTATCATACTGTATCATACCGTATCAAATTCCCGGGCCAATAATCTGAATATCCCCAATAAATCGAAGTAGTGACCGGATCAGTGACAAAAATTCGTCTACAAAGAGCAAGAAAAGCATAAAGAAAGCCAAGGAACCAACCAGAAAATCCGCATAAACAGTAAGTCCCACGTATCAACCGCGCACCCAGAAAGACCCGGTCACTTCCCTATACAAAACTCTCCAAAAATCACCCCCAACACCTCCTCATTACTCACCTCACCCGTAATCTCTCCCAAATAATACAAACACCTCCTAATATCCAACGCCAACAAATCCCCAGGTATTCCCGAATCCAATCCCACCCTAATATCTGAAAGCGATTTCAAAACTTCAGTTAAAGCTGCAAAATGCCGCGCATTCGTGACCACCACCCCTTCCGAATGAACCTTCCCACCGGTAACTAAACCCACCAATGCATCCTTCAATTCTGCGATCCCAGAAGAAGATTTGGCACTAATTGATAAAACTCCCGGAAAGGAGAGAGACGAAGCCAAATCCGCCTTATTCCCCACCAACAAAAAAGACTTCCCCCTAAGCCGAAGCTCCAACGATACAGCTTCCAGCTCCACCACCGAAGCAGTCGACAGGTCCACCAAATAAACAATCACATCCGCGGAGTCCATGGCCGCGCGGGAGCGCTCTATGCCCATGTTTTCAACAGCATCCGTAGTATGTTCCCGGATTCCTGCGGTGTCCACCAGACGAAAGAGGATTCCGGAGATATTGATGACTTCCTCTATCGTATCCCGGGTAGTCCCGGCAATCTCGCTGACGATGGCCCTGTTTTCATTGAGTAAGGCGTTCAACAAGGTGGACTTCCCTGCGTTGGGTTTCCCTACGATGGCAACGCGGACCCCGTTCTTGATGACGTTTCCCCACCCGAAGGATTGTAGGAGTTGCTTTGTCGTAGCAGTGGCCTCCTCGATCAATGTGTAAAAAGCTGAACGGTCGGCAAATTCCACATCCTCCTGGGAGAAATCGAGTTCCAACTCAATTAGGGCGGAAAACCGAACCAGGCGGCCACGAAGCGAGCGTAAAACTGATGAAAAACCTCCGCGCATATTCACCAATGCCGTATGCTGGGAGGCTGAAGTATTGCTTGCAATCAGGTCCGCGACGGCTTCGGCCTGGGCAAGGTCCATTTTACCATTGAGGAAGGCCCTTTGGGTAAATTCACCAGGTCGCGCCATCCTGGCTCCCAGGCGTATGCAGGCCTGTATGACCTGCCCTTGTACGAAGGGGGAGCCGTGGCAGGATATTTCCACCACATCTTCACCCGTATACGAGCGAGGTCCTTTGAATAGCGAAACGACTGCTTCATCGAGTGGGGTATCTCCCTCTCTCAATAACCCAACATGGAGGGTATTGGGCGCCTGCGCGAGTAAATTCTTGGAGGAGAATAATGCGTCTGCTATGGTCCACGCCTCCTTGCCGCTCAAGCGGATCACACCAATGGCTCCAACCCCAGGCGGCGTCGCCAGGGCTACAATGGTATCGTCCCATCCTGCCAGATTACCTGTCATGATGCAAAGAAAGGGAAAAAAAAGAAAGGGCCGGTATACACCGACCCTTCGACCATAACGGTCTGTACTCACCCCACAAATCCTAACAACACAGCCTAATTGCCCTTCTCCACAATCATATATCGACCCACATCGCAAATAGTCATTTCATCGAGTACCCCAATGAGTTGCTCATAACTTAGCTCTCGGTCGGGCTTGATGATGACCGTCATGTCCCTTTTACTAAACCGTGTACTATGCGCCAACCTCTTTTGAAGGCTCACAATTTCCTCCCGCACGGACGGGCTCCTGTCTAGGAAGGCTTCGCGCAAGGGGTGCTCACCAGGCTTGCCTTCTTAATAGTGAATGGATTTTGCGCCCGGGTATAGCGTAAGTGTTGCCGACGCCGGCGCCTCGGACGAATCTATCTTCGTTTTATCAGGCATATTCAGCCTCATTGCCCTGGGATCGGTAATCGTCCTTGTGAATAAGAAAAATGAGATCAAAATAAATCCGAGGTCCACCATTGGGGTTAAATCGACCTTCAGGTGCTTTCCGGAATTTTCGCCGGTGAGTATTGCTTCTGCCATCTGGATCGTTTATATCTAAGATGCACCGGGCAGCTTATTTCCATATCGGGACTAGATTATTTTAAAATATACGTCTTTATGCGGAGTGTCTTTTATTACGAGTATGGCAAACGCATTCGCATGGTACAGGTTTATTGCCAGCCGGCTGTAAAAAAAACTTTTGGGATCGATATGATTTTATCACCTTTCCACTCATCCTTGCAGGCCTCCACCTAGGGCTCTTTTCTATGGTCTCCACAACTACCTTTGCGAATATAGTGCCCTGCATGGTTTTCGCTTGCACGTCTCTTACTATTCCATCCGTGTCAATGGCAAATAAAACCGCACATGTACCAGTAGTATCCTCCACTTCGCCTATATGCCTGCAAATTCCCGTTCTTAAATAGCATGCCCAGCCACTATCCCCTCCCGGAAAAGAAGCCTCGATCTCCTCACTTTTAATTGCGTGGTAATTAGCCTTACTCTTCTTTAACCCAGCCTTTCCCCTTGCTTCGCCTTCGCACCATAAAACCACGAGAAAAAGGACTGTCCCCAGAAGCATCTTGTCCCACTTGTTTATGCAAATCATATAAATGAGATGCGGCAGTCCGTTTTTTTCCATAAAATTCGCCCATCATTTCCTTCAGAGCGTGCAGCCCGATTAAAACTTAAAAAAAACGAATCCCACTTTTCATTGGACCTGAGTTCGCCCATTTAGTTGCCAGCGGAACGGGAAGAGGTCACTAACAATGCTTTCAGGCCCCCCGCAACCAGCTCTGCAATATGGAATGTCACCGAGGGGCCTGACGTGGCGGTGAGTGGCTCTCCTTCCTCTCCGCGGGTGAAAAACAAAATGGCAAGACGAAAGAGGAATAATAGAAAAAGCCCCCTTTGGAAAAAGGAGGCGCAACCTATCAAACAACTATAAAATGAAAACCCCTCATTGATCCTCTTGAATCTGGAACGTCACCTTCTGTTTCCGGTAAGCTTTTACAAAACGCCCATTTTGTTGCGCAGGTTTCCAATGGGGTCCCCTGCGAAGTGCGTTCACTGCGATTTCGGCGAGCTTGGTACCCTGCATGGTCAGGGCCTCTACGTCGGATACGACTCCGTCCTTATCCACGATGAACTGCAATTCCACGGTTCCGCTCTTGCCCTCTTCCTGCAATTCATCGATGTGTGTGTTCATTGCCTTCGTCACATAGGCGATCCAGGCTGCATCCCCACCAGGGAATTGCGCATCGACCTCCACCTTGGTGAAAGTTCTTTCGTCTTCCTGGGGCGAGGCAACAACCTTGCTCCCGTTGTCCGACTTGGGCGGATTTACCACATCGGGCCCCGCCATTCCGGCTTGGTTGATCTTCCCAATGGCCGCATCCGATAGATCATCCATATCGTGCACCTGTTTGTCCTGATGCGGTTGATCCACAAGTTTGATGGCGGTAAATTGTTCTATATGGATCCTTGGAGGCTGCACAGTCCTCGGAGGAGGTATAAATACAGGCGGTTTCGGCGCTTTGTCGGCAATCGCACTTAAGTTTACCTCGTCCATATGTAGTCTATGACTATCCCTATACGCAGCCCAAGCCTTACCGATCCACATCCCACCTACTGAAAAAATTGCCAATACGGTCGTGATAAGCAAAGCCAGCTTCAGTCTCTTGTTATAATCTTTGCGGAGCTTATATGCCCCGTAGTCTTTGTTCATATGCTCAAATAAAATATCGAGCATATCAGCCGTTAGAATTCTACTTGCCTCCATAAACGATGATTTTAAGCGGGTTTACAAAAAAAGGTCTCTCCTAAATGAGATGCACCAACCCCTTTTTTCCATACTTCCCGCGAGGCTTTTAGATTCTTTTAACACTCCTAACGACATGAGTCTTTTGAGGCGTGCAGCCCAATTAAAAACTTAAACAACCGAATCCCACCTTTTCTTTTCATTGGACCCCGAGTTTGCCCATTTGATTGCCAGCGGACAGGGAGGAGGCTACGAACTTCGCTTTCAGGCCCCCGAAACAAGTAATGAAATATGGAATGTCTACGCAGGGCCTGACGCGGAGTGAGTGGCCTTCTCCCTGCCCGCGGGTGAAAACTAAAATGGCAAAAAAGCGAAAGGGAAGAAAATGAAAAGGCCCAGCTTGGAAAAGCCGGGCCGTCTTTTGGTATTGAAAAGTACTTACTATTAGGATTATTCCTCCGGCATCTGGAAGGTGATCTTCTGCTTCCGGTAGGCTTTTACTTTACGACCGTTCTGCTGGGCCGGCGTCCAGTGGGGACCGCGACGGATGGCATTCACGGCGATTTCGGCGAGTTTGGAGCCTTGCATGGTCAACGCAGTGACTTCACTCACGGCGCCGTCTTTATCCACGATGAACTGAACTTCGCAGGTACCGCTTTTACCTTCTTCCTGGAGTTCGTCCATGTGTTTGGTAATTTCGTTCCTTACGTAGTTGCTCCAGGCAGCGTCGCCGCCGGGGAACTGGGCTTCGATTTCCACCTTGGTGAACACCTTGTTGTCATCGTCCGAAGGGGCGGCTACTACCTTACTTTCCTGATCCACCTTGGGAGGATTGACCACATCGGGGGCCTTGATACCGGCCTGGTCGATATGGCCGATCGTCGTATTGTCCAGTTCGTCCTGTTGCTTTACTTCCTTCTTTTGGTCGGGCTGATCTACGATCTTGGGCGGCGTAAAACTCTTGATTTCAATTTTCGGGGGCTCCACCTTGGGAGGCGGAGGCGGAGGAGGTACCGGAGGAGGCGGCGCCTTATTCTCTACGTTGGTCAGCGTCACATCGGCAACTTGTGCCTTGTGTTTGGCCAAGTACTTCGCAAACGCCATTTGCAGGAACATCCCACCGATGACGAGGAAGGCAATGGCAGCCGTAATGAGCAAGGCAATACGTAAGCGTCTGTTGTATCCCTTACGAAGGGGATAAGCTCCGTACTCCTTATTCATATTCTCGAATATAATATCGAGAATATCGGCCGATAATATTTTATTAGGTTCCATGATTTTCCTGTTTAAATCAATTTATACCATTGGCCTTCTCGGTCTGTTGGACCAGTGAATATTCATCCGGGCGTATGGATACCATCGCGTATTTAGTAATATCGTTGATGGTCATCTCGTCCAGCAAAGCGACTGTATCCTTATAGGTGGCGTCCTGGTCGGGCTTGATAATGACCACGAGCTTGTCCGCAGGCGTACGACCTTTCTTATCCAGGATCTTATCCCGGATACCCTTGATATTGGTCGCCTGCATGGTCTTGGGATCATCGCCCTCGTAATAGTAGCACTGGTCGTTCTTTCCAAGAAGGATGGTGAATGCGCCTGCCTTCGCAGCCTCGTTTTGTTCCTCGGGTTTGGCTGTTTCATCCGGCATGTTCAACTTCATGGCCGAAGGCGAAGTCAGTGTGGTCGTGAACATGAAGAACGTAATCAGCAGGAACCCAAGATCCACCATGGGGGTCAGATCGACCCTGGTGGATAATTTTTTCCCCTTCTTTACGCCGGGACCCTGTTTACCATGGCCGCCGCCTTTCACTTCCATTTCTGCCATATCGAAAAAATTTAAATAGCGTTAATAATGTGCCGACGAATCGTTCCTTATAAAATTAACGATTCGTCGGCACGATCGCTAATTATTGGCCCTTCGGGCCGCGCACCTCCGGTGCGCTGAAGCCAAACGATAATTGTGGCGGGATTACTTCCCTCCAGCCAATTTACGCAATTTCTCCCACAAAGCCGAGCCAACCGGGGCGTCGGACATAGCGGTAACAAGCTTGAAGTGAAAAACCTTATTATCCGTAAAAGCCCGGATGACCTCTTTGAATTCAGGATACTTTGCCTGGTTATCGCCCTTGATCAAGACGTTATCCGGCTGCTTGCCGCCATCCGCCTTCAAAAGGGTGGAAACCCAGATTCTCAATTCATTATGAGCAGAATCGGGCATGGGAATTCCGGGTTGTTTGACCTCCTTAACGGCGTCGGGATCGAGATCCAAAAGCGACTTTAAAGAAGAAATGGGTACCCCAATACCCTGATTTTCAACAATCCTGGTGAAGTTTTTCTCTTCGGCGGGTGTAAGCCCAAGATTTTCAGCGGTATTCAACTGGTCGATGAGCGGTAGAACATTATCCGGATCGTTGTAGGTAAAGAAGACCTTTCCATCCTTATCGAAAAGGACCTGGAGGGCGTTCTTATCAGGAACGATGTCCGAGGAAACCGAGCTGGGTGTTTTGACTTTGACCGGATCGTCCGGCTTGAATTTCGTTGCCAACATAAAGAACGTCAGCAGCAGGAAAGCCACGTCACACATGGCGGTCATGTCCACATTCGTACTCTTCCGCGGCACTTTAACTCTTGGCATGGAATCAAATTTTAGCTGTAATTAGGTATAAGATGCATTTTCCCCCATTTTCCATAAAAATGGCTCCCTTTTTTCGGGGAGGTCCATTATTTATAGTTGGAGGCAAAGCTCTGTGTCAGCGTAAATCCTGATTCGTCGATACCGTAGGTGATGCTATCGATGCGGGTGGTGAAAACGTTGTACATGATGATGGATACAGCGGAAGTACCGATACCCAGGGCGGTGTTGTACAAGGCTTCAGAGATACCTTTTGCCAGGTCATTGGCTGCACTTGAACCGCCTTGGTCACCCAGTGAACTGAAGGCCCGGATCATCCCGATAACCGTTCCGAGCAGACCGATCAGGGTGGCCACGGAAGCGATCGTGGAAAGGAATACCAGGTTCTTTTCCAGCATAGGCAGTTCCAAAGCAGTGGCTTCTTCTACTTCCTTTTGAATGCTGAGCACTTTTTGCTCGGTATCCAGCTCGTTATTGGAAATCATTTCTTTATACTTGCGGAGACCGGCCTTCATTACATTGCCTACCGAACCTTGCTGCTTGTCGCATTCCTGAAGTGCGGCGTCGACATTCTTGTTGGCCAGGTGGTATTGAACCTTGCGGACGAAATCAGCGATGCTGCCTTTTCCCAGGGCCTTGGTGATGGTGAGAAAGCGTTCGATGACAAATACGAGAACGATTAGAAACAGCGTAATCAACAACGGGACAATGGGCCCGCCCTCGTGCATCTTTCCCATCCAGTTTGCACCTTTGCCGTTCACGAAGTTATCCTTGTTACCCAGTACAAAAATGTAAAAGGAAACCCCTGCAACCAGGCAAATCAAGGGAGCTACCCAGGAGATGGAGTTGCTGGATTTTCCCTTTTGTGCGGAAGTTCCGGCTTTGGAAGCAGTCCCACTCGCAGAGGCAGTTACAGTTGATTTAGTTTCAGCCATGATCTTTGATTTTTCAATGTTGATGAATGGTAAAAAATTGATTTAGCACAGCAATTCTAAGGAAAAAAGTCTTTTTATCGACAAAATTCAAAAACAAAAATTTTCTAGGGAGGAGTGGAAAGTTAATAAAATAATGGACAAGGGTGAAGAATTTAGATTATTTTTTTCTGAAATATAAGGTGAAAAAAGGCCAACTATTGTTTCGAAAGACGTACCAATCATCTGCAATTGTGTCCTTTTGTACAAAGGAAAGCCTAATCATGTCTTCTTTCTATAATTTCAACTCCCTGAAACAAATTTTCATCCATCAGCCCATCAGAATCAACGCCTTCCAAGATTCCGGGCCGAAAAATCACCAAAAAAGAACATCAGAATGAAGAAAATGTTATTCCCATGTGCACTGGCTTTCTTGTGCATGGTGGCCTTACAATCACTAGCGCAAAATCGGGGGCCCGCGTCCGACAGCAGCGCCCGGCCGAACCGGATTGGTCAGGCCAGAGGTGAATCGGCCCGGACGGAACCCAAGCCTTACAAGGAAGTGATCACTTCCAAAGCCATCTCGAAATCAGGTCTTTTTACCGTACACCACGTAGAAGATAAATGGTACTTCGAGATTCCCGATTCCATCATGGGACGGGAATTCATGGCCATTACCCGTTATTCCAAAACCCCCGGCGGAGGTGGGATCTACGGTGGTGAGGTCGCCAATGAACAAACCATGCGTTGGGAAATCGGACCCGACAACAAGGTCTTCCTGCGCAGCGTCACCCTGATCAGTGTGGCTAAGGACAGTACCGAGCCCATCTTCAGGGCGGTCCGGAATTCATATGTGGACCCGATCGCTGCAGCCTTCGATATAAAGGCATTTGGTCATGATTCTTCAAGTGTCGTTATTGATGTCACGGACTTTTTCAAGGGTGACAATCAAGTGGTCTCCATTGACCCCGGCAATAAAAGGAGGTTCAACTTGGGAGGCCTGGCCAGTGACCGTTCCTACATCGAAAGGATCAGCACCTATCCCATCAACACCGAGATCAAGACGGTTAAAACCTTCTCATCCTCCCCCGCTCCTGTCAACCCCCTGATGCCCCAGGGTGGCGGGCGCAGTTTCCCCGCAGCAGGGGACGCCGGATCCGTAACCTTCGAGATCAATACCTCCATGCTCCTCCTGCCCAAAGTGCCGATGAAAAAGCGCTTGTTTGATCCGAGGGTCGGATTCTTCGCCGACGACTATACCGTGTATAGCGACGACCAGCAAAAAGTGGACGAAGAAACCTTCATCACCCGCTGGAGGCTGGAACCCAAGGACGAGGATATTGAAAAATACAAGAGGGGAGAACTCGTCGAACCCAAAAAGCAAATTGTCTATTATATAGATCCGGCTACACCAAAAAAATGGAGGCCCTACCTCATTGCCGGGATCAACGACTGGCAGAAGGCCTTTGAACAAGCCGGCTTCAAGAATGCTATCGTCGGAAAGGAATGGCCCGAGGACGATACGACCATGAGCCTGGAAGACGCCCGCTTTTCGGCGATCCGATATTTCGCATCCGATATTGAAAATGCATACGGTCCCAACGTCCACGATCCGCGAAGCGGGGAAATCCTGGAAAGCCACGTGGGTTGGTATCACAACGTCATGAAGCTGCTGCACGATTGGTACTTCATCCAAACCGCCGCCGTCGATCCCCGCGCCCGGACCATGAAGTTCGACGACGAGCTCATGGGGAACCTGATCCGTTTCGTCTCCTCCCATGAAATCGGGCATACGCTCGGCCTGAGGCACAACATGGGTTCCAGCAGCACGGTTCCCGTGGAAAAACTAAGGGATAAAGCCTTCGTGGAAGCCCACGGTCATACCCCCAGCATCATGGACTATGCGCGCTTCAACTATGTAGCCCAACCCGAAGACGGGATCACCGAAGCGGGTCTTTTCCCCCGTATCGGCGACTATGACCGTTGGGCCATCGAATGGGGTTACAAAGGTATTTACGATACCAAGGATGAACAGGAGGACAAAAAAATCCTCAGCAAGTTGATCATTGACAGCCTGAGCAAGAATCCCCGCCTGTTCTTCGGGACCGAGACCAATCAATACGATCCCCGCGAACAGACCGAAGACCTGGGGGATAACAGCATGAAGGCAAGTGCCTATGGGATCAAAAACCTCAAACGCATCATCGTCAAGTTGCCCGAATGGACCAAAGAGGAAGCCGATACCTACGACAACCTCGAGGGAATGTACCAGCAGTTATACATTCAGTTTTCGCGCTACATGGGCCACGTGTTGAAAAACGTGGGCGGGATTTATGAAACGCCGAAGAGCGTAGAACAAAGCGGCGATGTCTACGAACCCACTCCGAAAGCACGTCAGCAGGAAGCTGTAGCGTTCCTCAACGAGCAGCTCTTCACCACGCCTACCTGGCTCCTGGACAGAAATATCCTCAACAAGTTCTCCAACCCCATTACGGAATCCATCAGTGATCTGCAGGATAACATCCTGGGGAGCCTGCTTTCCGCTCCCCGCCTCGAAAGGATGATCATTGCCGGGAACCGTACCACCGACCCCTATACGATCGACGCCCTGTTCAGCGATCTGAACAAGGGTATCTTCACCGAGTTGGGTACGGGAAAAGCTATCGACAATTATCGCCGGAACCTGCAAAGGAGTTATGTGGAAAGGCAGATTGCCCTCCTCGGCGCACAAGCGACGGCGACGATCAATTTTAATGGCCGCGGGATCACCATCGCGCAGGGAGAGGATCCCATGAAATCCGACATACCGGCAGTCGTCAGGGCAAACCTTACCAGCCTGAGAGCCCGCATGAGGGCCGCCTTGCCGGGTGTTTCGGACACCATGACCAAGTATCATCTGCAAGACCTGATAGAACGAATTACCCAGGCACTGGAGCCGAAAAAGTAAAGTAAAAAGGCCGCCCGAACTGGGCGGCCTTTTTTTATTCGTAGCGAAGCGCTACGATAGGATCGAGCCGCGAAGCCTTGATAGCCGGCCACAACCCCGCCAGGAGTCCCGTCACCGCGCATACGAAGATGCCAATCCCCGCCCACAACCAGGGTATCACGAATCCGGTACTGACCACGAGGGAAAACAGGTTCCCCACGCACACCCCCAGGAAAATCCCGAAGGCGGCGCCGAAGAGGCTGATGATCATACTCTCCAGAAGAAACTGGGTTCGGATGGTTTTTTTGCGGGCACCCAGTGATTTGACCAGGCCTATTTCCCGGGTCCGTTCGCTCACCGCCACCAGCATAATGTTCATCAGGCCAATGGCGGCGCCCACCAGCGTAATGAAGCCGATCAGGATCGCTGCCAAGCTCACATTACCCAGTACTTGCTCCAGTTGTTCGGCCAGGCTATCGCTACGGTCTATGTAAAAATTATTGCTTTCCGTAACGCTGAGTCCTCGAACAACACGGAACACACCGGTCGCCTCACCTATCGCGGCATCCATCTGGCGTATATCATGCACAGTGACACTCAGGTTCATGGTCGAAAAAGTCCCCTGGTATACCCGTCGTACATTGTTCAGGCTCGTGATGACGATATTGTCCAGGCTCAGCAGTGAGCTCGCCCCCTTGGCCTGCAGCACGCCTATGACCCTGTACCGGGTCCCCCCGATGCGGATAAGGCTGTTTTCGGCTGTCCTCCACAATTCCCCATACAGTTTGGTGGCCACATCCATACCCAGGATCACGACATTACGGCCTGTTTCAATATCCAATTGCGAAAAATTCCGCCCCACCGCCAACTGGTATCCGCTGCTGTACAGATAATTTTCGTCACCTCCCAGGACCCTTACCGTGGGATTCGTTTTGCGCCCTCCATAAAAGACCGTGGCGTTGAAATCACCGGTTTGGGAAATGCTGACGCTGGCCGGGAAATGAAATCGCTCCTTGAAGGATTCCGCCTGGCGGTATGTAATGGGCACTCCTTCCTGGGATTTCTTCACTTTGTCCGCGTCCTTCCGGGAGGTTCTCTTGACTTCCTGGTTCCCATCCCCTCCGAAAAAGTCCCGGGACCGGAAATGGATGATGAACGTATTGGCACCCAGGAGCGTGAAGTTCTCGTAAATGGACTGGTTCATGGCCTCGATGGCCGTGCGGATGCCGATCAGGGCCATGATGCCCAGGGCGATGATGGCCACGGTAATACCCGTCCGCAAGCGGTTTCCCCTTACGGTCCTAAGGGCAAGGGAAAAAGTATCGGCCAATTTCATTAGTAGAACATTTGCCAGTTGATCATCAGACCGTACGGCACAACACCCAACAAGATAATCAACAACGTCAATCCCAGCAAGGCCACCTTCCAGCCCGCTCCCACCGGGGCTGCCAGGACGGGGGTCCCTTCCTTGAAATACATGGCCTGGATTACGCGGAAATAATAATAAGCGCTGATGGCTGCGCACAGGATGGCAAGTATGGCGAGCCAGAAGTGGCCGACATCCACGAGCGCGCTCAACATATAGAACTTTCCCAGGAAACCCCCCGTCAGGGGTATGCCGGCCAGGGACAAAAGGCAAATGGCGGCGACGAAAGCGGTGAGCGGTTCTTTTTTTGCAAGCCCGTTGAAACCCTCGAGACTGGGGTCCTTTAGCTTACCCAGCACCGCGAATATCCCGATCGTTGCCAGGCAATATGAAGCCGTATAGATCAGCAGCCCGTCATGTCCGTGTTCGTTGGGCGTGTATACCGCGATCAGCATAAATCCCGCTTGTGCGATGCTGGAATAGGCCATCATGCGCTTGACGCTCATTTGGAAAACGGCGGTGAGGTTGCCCACGAGCAGGGTCAGGCCGATCAACACCGAAATGGCGAGCCCCCAGGAAATGACCCCTTCCCCGTAACCTTCCGCCACCAGGCGGAAAAAAGCGATAAATGCCCCCGCCTTGACAATGGTCGCCATGAAGGAGGTAAAGGGCGTGGGCGCACCGTCATAAACATCCGGAGTCCAGAAATGGAAAGGAGCAGCTGAAACCTTGAAGGCCAGGGCAAACATCACGAGCAACACGCCCACTTGTGTCATGACGGGCAGCGCCATACCCTCGAAAGCGAAGGGCAAGGGAGGAGGTTTGAGTAAAAACGAGCCCGATTCCCCGTAGATCAAGGCAATCCCCAGGAGCAGGATGCCGGTCGAAAAGGAACCCATCAGGAAATATTTCAGGGAGGCCTCGTTGCTCTTGAGGTTCTTTTTATCGGAACCCGTGAGTATATACAAAGGGATGGAAAGAACTTCTATTCCCAGGAACAGCATCAACAGGTTGCTGTAGGAAGCGCACAGGCATATGCCCGTGATGACGAAGAAGATCAGGGCGTAAAAATCGAAAGAGCTGTGACCCACCGCTTCAATGTCCTTGCCGGAGAGAACGAAATAAAACAGCGTCGCAACCAGGAGTACGGCAATGAATATCTCGTAATAGCCGGTAAAGTCCAGCATACCGAAGGTGTTACGGGTCAGGACTATACCTGCCCCGTCTCCGATGTTTCCCAGGAGGAGGAAGATCATTCCGGCGATTGCCAGCGAGGTAGCCTGGCTGTTTTTTTTCAGCCACAGGCCGCCAAACATCATCACTATGCCCCAAACAGTTGAAAGTATAAGTACGTTCATAATATTATCTCAATTGAGCAATAATGGCCTGGACCGTGTCCTGTGTGATCTTGAACAAGGGCTCGGGATAAGTGCCGTACACAAGGATCAGGATACTGATCGCACCAAGCATGAGCCTTTGGTTCAGGCTCAGGTCTGTCATCGATCGCGTGAGGCTGTTTTCCTTTCCATAAAGAACCTTTTGCACCATTCTCAGGGTGTACACCGCGCCCAGGATGATGCTCAGGCCCGCGAATGCCATATACCACGCATTGAATCGATAGACCCCATCGAACATCATGAACTCCCCTACAAAGGCATTCGTCAGGGGCAGGGCGACATTGGCCAGGGACATTACCACCAGGGCGATAGCCAGGTGGGGTGCGGATTGGGCCAATCCTCCCATTTCGCTCATCTTACGCGTGCCCAGGTGCTGCTCGATGGCATCCACGACGATCCACAATCCGATGATGTTGATTCCATGATTGAACATCTGCACCAGCACGCCCTGCAAGCCAATTTGGTTGTACGAAAAGACGGCTGCGCACATCAGTCCAATATGCGCCATGGACGAATAGGCCACCAGACGCTTCAGGTCATCCTGCTTCAGGGCGATCAGGGATGCATATACCATCCCCACCACGCTCAGGCCTATGACGATGTTTTCATTGTGATGAACCGCTTCGGGGAATATGGGGAGTACCCAACGGATGGCGCCCAGGAGACCCATCTTCACCATAACCCCGCTGAGGATCATCGTAACGGACGTGGGCGCCTGCTCATACGTATCGGGTTGCCAGGTATGGAAAGGGAAAATGGGCATCTTGATGGCAAAGGCCACGAAGAACATCCAGAAAAGAATATCCTGCCTGTCCGGACTCAACTTCATAGCGTAAAAGGAAGACAGGGAAAATGAGCCCGCGGGATTGAAAGCGCGGAGGTACAAAAGGCCCACCAGCATGAAGAGGGAACCGGTAAATGTGTAAACGAAGAACTTGAAGGTCACGGCGATCCGGCGCTCCCCTCCCCAGCCCGAGGACAGGAAATAGACGGGGATCAGGGCCAGTTCCCAGAAGAAGTAAAACAAGAGTCCGTCGGTTGCCAGGAAAACCCCCATCAGGCCGGCTTGGGACAACAGCATCAGGCCGTAATAGTTCGCCGGGTTCTTATAATTGTTCCCGTAGGTGGAGACCAGGACGAGGACCAGGGAAATACCCGTGAGTAAGACGAGGATCGCGCCCATGCCGTCCACGGAGAGAGAGAAGCTGGCACCTATGGACTGCAGCCAATCCCCATGGAAGTCACGCATGGCAGGGCGTTTATCCAGGACGGCCTCCAGGGACAAGCCCAGCGTAACCAGGGAGGACAAAAGAGACCAGACCTTGGCGGCATTACCCTGCCTGAGGAAGAAGGTCAGGATTCCTGTCAATACCGGGATCAATATAAGTAACAGTGCGATCATAGCTTGTTTAAGAATATCTGGATCACGAATAGTACCACCACGCCAATGACCATCAGCAGGATGTACGCGCCGACCTGGCCGCTTTGCAGCAGGCGGATCTGGCGGCTGAAATATTGCACTAGCTTCCCGACCCCGTCAGTCAAACGGTCCAGGCCGAGCCTTTCCACATATTTATTCAGGAACCCCGCCAGGGCATTCAGCGGTTTGACGATAACCGCATCGTAGAGTTCGTCCACATACCATTTGTTCTCCAAAATCTTCGCGAAACCAGTCGATTCCTTTACCGCCACACCCTTTTTAAATTTCGTCCAGGCCCATGCGGAAACGGCCAGGATAAGGGACACACTTACCCCCGTCAGGAGCCATTCCATGCTGGCCGAGGGCAGGGAAGCAGCCCGGATTTCATCGGATGCTGCAAACACAGGGGCCAGGAATTTCTCCAGGACGTGGGTCTGGGGCTTCATAAATTCAGGTATCCCAAGGAAGCCGGCGCAGGCGGCGCCGACAGCCAGGATGATCAGGGGCACGGTGATGGCCCAGGGGCTTTCGTGCAGGTGGTGTTCCTGTTCATGGGTCCCCCTGAAGCTCCCCTTGAAGGTGAGGCTGTACAAACGGAACATATAAAATGCGGTGAACAAGGCACCCAGCAAGCCCAGCCAATACAATACGGGGTTATTTGCATAGGCATGGGCCAGGATCTCGTCTTTGGAAAAGAACCCGGAGAAAGGGGGAATTCCCGCGATGGCCACGGTGCCTATCCAGAATGTCCACCGCGTCACCGGCATGAACTTTCCAAGACCGCCCATTTTCCGGATGTCCTGTTCGCCGCCCAAGGCATGGATCACACTCCCCGCGCCCAGGAACAGCAGTGCTTTGAAAAAGGCATGCGTCAAGACGTGGAATACGGCTCCCGTATAGGCGCCTACACCCAATCCCAGGAACATATAGCCCAACTGACTGACAGTGGAATAGGCCAGGACCTTTTTAATATCGTTTTGTCTGAGGGCGATGGATGCCGCCAGCAGGGCCGTGCAGAGACCAATCACCGCGATAACCCCTTGGGTAACGGGAGCCAGCGTGTACAAGACGTTGCAACGGGCAATCATGTAGATCCCTGCCGTAACCATGGTCGCCGCGTGGATTAGTGCGGAGACGGGCGTGGGACCCGCCATGGCGTCGGGCAACCATGTATATAAAGGGATTTGAGCTGATTTGCCCGTGGCACCCGCAAACAGCAGAAGGGTGATTCCCACCAGGACCGGGCCGGTAGCGCCTCCCTGGGCCCTGGAAAATACTTCCTGAAAATTCAGGGTGCCGAATTGGGCGAGTATCCAGAATATGCCGATGAGGAAGGCAACATCCCCGATACGGTTCATGATGAAGGCCTTTCGGGCCGCGTCATCATACGCCTCGTTGGTGAACCAGAATCCGATGAGGAGGTAAGAACACAAACCCACCCCTTCCCAACCGATAAAGAGGATCAGGAAGTTGGACCCGAGCACGAGCAACAGCATCGAAAAGACGAACAGGTTCAGGTAGGAGAAATACCGCGCGAACTGGGCCGGTTTTTCCTCCTTCATGTAGGAGGTCGAATAGACGTGTATCAGGAATCCGATCCCTGTGATGATAAGAAGAAACAAGGCCGACAACTGATCTACCTGGAAAGCGAAGGGAATGTTCAGGCCGCTCGTGTGTATGAAGTCGAACAACCTTACCGTGACGGGCAGGAAACCCGGCACCCGGACTTCATTGAAAATGAGCAGGCTGACCACGAAAGAAGCCAGCACGGCCGTGCAGCCGATCAGGCCCGTCAGGGTTCTGGACCAAATATTGCGCCCCAGACCGCAAACCAGGAATCCGATCAGCGGAAACAGGGGGACTAAATAAACGAATTGACTCATATTTAGTGTTTCAACCTATTCAGGAAATTGACGTCCACCGAATGGGTGTTCCGGTACATCATCACTATGATGGCAAGTCCCACGCTCACCTCCGCTGCCGCGACCACCATGATGAAAAATACGAACAGTTGGCCGTCCGCGCCCACCAGGGTGTTGTCAGCCCCGTGAGCGGTGGCCAGTGCATGGCGGGCTTGGGAAAAGGCCACCAGCAAAAGATTCACCGCGTTCAGCATCAGCTCGATGCTCATGAAGATGATGATGGCGTTCCGACGCGTCAGCACTCCGATCACCCCGATGCAGAATAAAACGATCCCCAGGAAAATATAATAGTTGACTGGCATATCCATTAGTTTTTCTTGCCGATGACCACGGCCCCGACCATGGCGCTCAGAAATAGTACGCTGCTTATTTCAAAAGGCAACACATATTGTTTGAAGAGCACCTGCCCCAGGTTCTGGATCAATCCGATGGAACCGGAGCCCAGCGTCACCGTATCATTTGCGGTCGATGCGCTTTTCAGGGCCGCCACCATGGTCAATAACAGGCAGCCTCCTGCCACCACCCCCGCGAGTTGCATCCATTTGTTCTTCTGGGGTTCGGCATCCGAATTGAGGTTCATCAGCATGATCACGAAAAGGAAGAGCACCATAATGGCGCCTGCATACACGATGATGTTTACAATAGCCAGGAATTGGGCATTGAGGAGGATGTAGTGTCCTGAAATGCAAACGAAAGTAATGATCAGCCAAAGCACGCTATACACGGGATTCCTCCGGGTGATCACCATGAGCGCGCTGAAGATGGTCAGGATGGAAAGGAACCAAAACAATATTTGCGTGACGGTCATACGTTTTTGGGTTTTCGTTCGCCCCTGGCCCTGGCATATTCCTCTGGCTGGGTTTTGGGATCAGGAATCAAGAGGACGTCTTTGCCGTATATGAAGCCCTGGCGTTGGTAATTGGACGGAGCAAACGTTTCAGACAGGTAAATCGCATCCTTAGGGCACGCCTCTTCGCAAAGACCGCAGAAGATGCAGCGCAGCATGTTGATCTCATAAACTGCCGCATATTTCTCCTCCCGGTACAACTTCTCCTCATCCGGTTTGCGTTCCGCGGCCTCCATCGTGATCGCTTCGGCTGGGCACGCAAGCGCGCAAAGCCCACACGCCGTGCAGCGCTCCCTCCCCTCTTCGTCCCTGTTCAGTACCTGGATACCCCGGAATACCGGGCTGAAAGGCCGTTTCTGTTCCGGGTAGTTTATCGTCACCTTTTTCTTGAACAGGTGCCTCAGGGTGATGAGCATGCCTTTGGCGATATTGTACAGGTATATCCTTTCCACCCCATTCATGGGCCGGCGGTCTACCGCTTTCGCTTTATTTGTGAGTCTTTCCATAACGCATCATTTTTTGAACCATAAAACTACGGCACCCGTAATGAGCATGTTCGCCAGAGCCAGGGGGATCAACCCCTTCCAACCCAGGTTCATCAGTTGATCATAACGGAACCGGGGGACGGTCCACCGGATCCAGATGAATATGAATATGAATATGGCTGTCTTGATGAATAAGGCCACTCCACCCAGGATGGCCGCCAGGTTGGGGTCGGCGATATGGAGGAAGGGGACATGGTATCCTCCGAAATAAAGGGTCGCCATGAGCGCACTGCTGATGAACATATTCACATATTCCGCAAACAAATAGAAACCCAGTTTCATGGACGAATATTCCTGGTGGTATCCGAAATTCAATTCGTTCTCGGCCTCTGACAGGTCGAATGGAGTCCTGTTGCACTCCGCCAGGGCGCATACGAAGAAAATCAGGAATCCCAGAGGTTGAACCGCCACATACCAGTACCCCTGGTGGGCCTGCTGCTCCACAATGGTTTTCAGGCTCAGGGAACCGGTGACCATCAACAAGGCGATCAGGGAAAGACCCATGGCCAACTCATAGGAAATGATCTGGGAGGCGCCCCGTATGGCGGCAAGCAGGGAAAATTTATTGTTGGAGGCCCACCCGCCCAACATTACTCCATATACACCCATGCTGACGACCCCGAATACATACAATACCCCGATATTCACATCGGCGATCTGCAAGGGTACGGCCTTCCCACCCAGTTTCAGGGCGCTGGACCAAGGAATGACCGCACTGGTCATCATGGCCGTTAGCATGGCCAGGCAGGGTCCCAGCAAAAACAGGAAGCGGTTGGAACTGGATGGAAAAATCTCTTCCTTCATAAAAAGTTTCAACCCGTCCGCGAGAGGCTGCAAAATCCCCATAGGGCCGGCCCTGCTCGGTCCCCTGCGGTCCTGGATCCAGGCCGCAACCTTGCGCTCAAACCAGGTCGAATACATGGCGACCACCAGCGATATCGAAACCACAATTACGATCAACACTACTTTTTCCACCAGAAATAACCAATCCATATTACTTATTTATTTGAAATCGTCCGAATGTGCAGGCCCCGGAAGCTGTGACAGATCATGACGGTCCACGTGACTTACGCTGTGAATGTCCATCAGCAGCCTGGGCGCCCGGCCCATCACCTCGGGCAATGTCTCCTGGGGTTTATAGGCGCCCACGTAATGGTTCGCTGAAATCACGGAGTGAGGGTCTACGACAGAGGGCCCCTCGATCACCCAGTCGCTGGTCTTTTTCTTTTCGAAGCGGCACTCATTGCAAATCCAATCGACCACCTCGCCATAGGTATCCTTACGGGCGGTCACCCGGAACACTTCGTCGCCCCGGTACCACAGTTGTACCTTCCCACTGCACTTGGGGCAATCCCGGTGGGCATCGACTGCCTTGAGGAACCATACCCGGTTCTTGAAGCGGAAGGTTTTATCGGTCAGGGCGCCTACGGGGCACACGTCTATGATATTGCCGATGAAGTCGTGGTCCAGGGATTGCTTGATATAGGTAGCGATCTCCACGTGCTCTCCCCTGTCCAGGATGCCGTGTTGCCTGCCCTCGGTGATCTGATCGGCCGTGAATACGCAACGGAAGCACATGATGCAACGCGTCATGTGGAGTTGAATGTACGGACCCAGATCGTGCTTTTCGAAAGTCCGGCGGGGGAACTCATAGCGGGTACCGCTGGTTCCGTTCTCATAACTCAGGTCCTGTAATTTGCACTCACCGGCCTGGTCGCAAACGGGACAGTCCAGGGGGTGATTGATGAGCAGGAATTCCACTACCCCGTGACGCGCATCGATCGCCTTGTCGCTCGTCATGCTCTTCACCTCCATTCCATCCATAACGGTGGTCCTGCAGCTGGCTATCATCTTAGGCATGGGGCGGGGATCGGCGGTGCTTCCTTTGGATACTTCCACCAGGCAGGTGCGGCACTTGCCTCCGCTGCCCTTGAGCTTAGTATAATAACACATGGCCGGCGGCACCACCTCTCCCCCGATCAACCTTGCGGCGTTCAGGATGGTAGTACCCGGTTCCACCTCCACGGTAATGTTATCGATCGTGACCTTGAACAATTTCTTTTCGTCGCTCATACAATGATTTTTAAGCCGTAACCGGAACAGGCAGTGGATCCGCATAATGCGCCAACCCATAGTTTCGCTTCAGGGCTTCCTCCGGGTGATCCACGTGCCACTCGAATTCATCCCTGAAATGACGGATGGCTGCAGCCACGGGCCACGCGGCGGCGTCCCCGAGAGGGCAGATGGTGTTCCCTTCTATCCTCCTTTGTATGTCCCAGAGCAGGTCTATATCGCTTTTCTTTCCCTTACCATATTCGATATTCTTCAGGATACGGAACATCCAACCTGTTCCTTCCCGGCAGGGTGAACACTGGCCGCAGCTCTCGTGTTGGTAAAAACGCGCCAGGGTCATGGTATGCCGGACGACGCATTGGTCTTCGTCCAGGACGATGAAACCTCCTGAGCCCATCATGGTGCCCGTGATGAAGCCGCCGTCCTGCAGACTTTCATAGGTCATCATGCGCGTCTCGCCCTTAGCCGTTTTCAGCAGCAGGTTGGCGGGTAGGATAGGCACCGACGATCCTCCGGGTATGCACGCCTTGAGGCGTTTGCCATTGGGAATGCCTCCGCAATAGTCGTCCGAGTATATGAATTCTTCCACCGAAATGGTCATATCGATCTCGTAAATTCCAGGCTTATTGATATTTCCGCAGGCGGAAATCAATTTGGTTCCCGTGGATTTGCCCACGCCGATCTTGGCGTATTCCTCTCCTCCCATATTGATGATGGGCACAACGGCCGCCAGCGTTTCCACATTGTTCACCACCGTGGGTCGATCCCAAACCCCTTTCACGGCTGGGAAGGGCGGCTTGATCCGCGGGTTTCCCCTTTTGCCTTCCAGCGATTCCAGCAGCGCGGTTTCCTCTCCACAGATATACGCGCCCGCGCCCTTGTGTACATAGATCTCGCACGCAAAGCCGCTCCCCAGGATGTCCGGTCCGAGCCAACCGTTTTGCTTTGCCTCGGAAATGGCCTGTTCCAGGATGTCCGCAATCCAGGCATATTCTCCGCGAATGTAGATATAAGTGAGATTGGCGCCCAGGGCGTAAGAGGAGACGATCAGGCCTTCGATCAGAAGATGAGGCAGGAATTCCATCAGGTATCTGTCCTTGAAGGTGCCCGGTTCTGATTCATCCGCGTTGCAAACGAGGTGCCTTGGAACGCCCTCGGGCTTGGCGATGAAGCTCCATTTCATTCCGGTCGGAAAGCCTGCGCCTCCGCGACCCCGTAAACCGCTTTTTTTCACCTCTTCCACCACCTGCTCGGGGCTCATTGTTTTCAAAACCTTCTCCACACTGGCATATCCTCCCTCCCGGCGATATGTATCGTAGAAGCGGATACCTTCCACCGAGTCCTTTTCCAATAACAGTTTTCTACTTCCCATATCTAAAGTTTGATCCGTATCCCACCACTGACCAGACCCAGGTATCCGTACCCAAGCTCGAAGAACAACTTGACCTTTTTCTTTCCCAGTTCGCCCCCAATGGGCGTGTACTGATAGGCAAAGCCATTGTCGCTGCTGCTGTGGTCAGGGGTCAGGTAGGAATTATTTTCCGTCAGCTTCGAATTCACCTGATAATACCCGAAGGCAACACCCCCGTACAACCTCAAGTTCTGGAAAACGGTTACGTAGGGCCATTGGACCCTTGCCATGGCCGTCCAATAACTGTTGGTCACTTTGACGGTTCCGACCTCTTCGGTGCTTCCATTATAAGTGCTGAAGTTGTTGGTGATCGGGATGATCTCATAAGACCCCTCAACGCCAAAAGTAAGCTTCCAGATCTTTGCCGTTAAGGCAGCATGGAAGGAGCCTGTGCTGATGACTTGTATTTTCGATCCAATGATGTAATTGGCAAAAAATTCGGACCGGACCTTGGCCTGTCCCGACAGGATTGGGGGAGTCCATCCTCCATATCCGATCTCCAGCGTAGGTTCCGTCAACTGTTGTGCCTTGGCCATCACACCCAAGCCCGCAATAAAAAATAAAATAAAGATTGTTTTTTTCATATTGTAGTTTATTATCACTGACAGCCCCGACGTTTAGCGAGCTGCGCGTGCCTCTTCTATAATCTTGTCGACTTTTTCTTTGGTAAGGTGTTCCCTGTAGGTTTTTCCCATTTGCATCATAGGAGCATATCCGCAAGCCCCCAGGCACTCCGTGACCTTCAATGTAAACAGGCCGTCCGGGGTCGTCTCTCCGGGGTTGATCCCAAGCTTTTCCCGGAAATAGGTTATGATCTCGTCACTGCCATTCAACATACAGGGGCCCGTCTGGCAAACTTCGAACATGTACTTCCCCACAGGTTTGAGGTTGAACATCGAGTAGAAAGTCGCCACCTCGTATACCTCGATCGGCTCGAGCTGGAGGAGGCTTGCCACGTAGTCCATCACCGGTACATCCAGCCAGCCCCCGAAAGTATCCTGGGCCACATGGAGCACAGGCAACAGGGCGCTTTTCTGCTTCCCCTCCGGGTAATGAGAGACGATTTCCTTTACTTTCCCTAACGTATCTTCCGAAAACTGTATCATTATATTCTTGTTATGCGTCCATTTCCCCCGCAATGAGGTTCAGACTGCTCATCGTGATCACGGCGTCACTCAACATACTTCCCTTGGTCAACTCGAGATAGGACTGGTAGTAAATAAAGCAGGGCCTGCGGAAATGGAGGCGGAAAGGCGTCCTACCCCCGTCGCTGATCAGGTAGAATCCAAGTTCCCCGTTTGCTCCTTCCACGGAGTGATAAACTTCCCCCTTGGGCATCTCGACCTCGCCCATGATAATCTTGAAGTGCCAGATCAGCGCCTCCATCTTGGTATAGACATCCTCTTTCTTCGGCAGGTAGTACTCCGGGACATCCGCATGAAATACCTCCGCATCAGCTCCCTTGAAGGACTGTATCTTTTCGTAAGCCTGCTTCAGAATGCCCAGGGATTCCCACATTTCCTGCTCTCTGACCAGCCAGCGGTCATAATTATCACCGGTGCTGCCCACGGGGACATTGAAGGAAAAATCCTCGTAGGAGGAATAAGGCTGGAGGACCCTTACGTCATAATCCACTCCCGTAGCCCTGAGGTTAGGGCCCGTAAAACCATAATTCAGGGCCCTTTCGGCGGATATGCCCCCCGTGCCCATGGTCCGCTCCAGGAAAATGCGGTTGCGCATGAACATATTCTCGAACTCCTTCAGGACTCCGGGATACTCTCTGAGGAATTTCTCCAGTTTCGTGAAGGCGGTATTGGTAAAATTTCTTTCGAAGCCGCCGATGCGCCCGATGTTGGTCGTAAGCCTGGAGCCACATATTTCCTCGTAGATCTCATAGATCAGCTCCCTGTATTGCATGACGTATAGGAAGCCCGTATAGGCTCCCGCATCCACTCCAACGATGGAATTGCAAATCAGGTGGTCTGAAATCCGGGCCAGCTCCATGATGATCACACGCAGATAGTCTACGCGCTTGGGTGTCTTTACCCCCAGTAGCTTTTCGCAGGTGAGGTGCCAGCCCATATTGTTAATGGGAGAAGAGCAATAATTCAGGCGGTCGGTCAGCGGGGTGATTTGATAAAGGGGGCGGCGTTCCGCGATCTTTTCGAAGGCCCGGTGTATATACCCCACCGTGGAGTCAGCGGAAACGATCCTTTCCCCGTCGAGTTCCAGGATGTTCTGGAATACGCCATGGGTTGCCGGATGCGTTGGCCCCATATTCAAAGTCGTGGTCGTCTTTTCGATCGACCCTTCCGGCAGTTTTACGTGTTGGTGTTGTTCTATTTGTTCCGACATAATTCCTTTTAAATTCCAATATGCCCCCCTCGCCCGAACATGGCATCGTCCTTATCTGCCCGCGTCTGGTCCTCGAGGGGGAACTCCTTACGCATGGGGAAATAATCCATTTCGTCAACATTCAGGATCCGCTTGAGGTTCGGGTGACCAACGAAGTTCACTCCGTAGAAATCGAACGTTTCCCGTTCCATCCAATTCGCCGATGAAAAAATGCTTGTTGCCGTAAATACATCCGGGTGGTTCACGTCGGTAAACACTTTGAACCGCAACCGGATATTATCTACCAAATTGTGAAGATGATACACGACGGCGAGTTCCTCCCCCTTCCTGTTGGGGTAATGCACACCCGTCAGGTCGGTCAGAAAGCGGAATTTCAACGTCGGATCGTCATAAAGGAATTGCATCACCTTCAGGTTAATATCCTTGGGCGCCTCGAAGGTCAGCAATCCGTAAGGCTCTTCAAAACTTGTCAATTGTCCCGGAAAGTGTTCCTCTAATTTCTGTTTGATGATATCGTTGGTCAAGGGCATCTTCAGGCGTTATTGGATTCCGTAGCTGTTCATCAGTTCCGTGTACCGGTCGGAATTGCGTCGACGTATGGTTTCGCGGTTGTGCACCAATTCCTGCACCTTCATAAAACCATCGATGATCGCCTCGGGACGCGGGGGGCAGCCCGGAACATAAACGTCAACGGGAATGATCTGGTCTATTCCCTGCAAGACGGAATAGGTATCGAATATTCCCCCGGAGGAGGCACACGCTCCAACCGCCATCACCCACCGGGGTTCGGCCATTTGCAAATAAACTTCCTTGACCACCGGTCCCATTTTCTTGGCAATGGTCCCCATCACCATAAGAACATCGCATTGGCGGGGTGAAAAGCCTACCCTTTCCGCACCGAAGCGGCCGAAGTCATAAGTGGACCCCATTAATGCCATGAATTCTATACCGCAACAAGAGGTGGCAAAAGGTAGGGGCCACATGGAATTAGCTCGGGCCAGTCCCACAACCTTATCCAGGCTGGTGGCGAAAAAGCCTTCCCCTGCGTACCCTTCGGGGCCCTCCTTGACCAGCTTTACATCCGCTTCCGCTTGAACATTAAATCGAACTGGACGTGCCATAACTTACATTTTTTTAATCTTCCCAGTGAAGTGCGCCCTTCTTGATGATGTAGATAAATCCTGCCAGGAAAAAGCCAACGAAGACCAGTACTGCCATAAAGCCTTCCCAACCCAGGGACCTGAAGTTGACAGCGTAAGGATAAAAGAAAATTACCTCCACGTCGAAAAGGACGAACAATATAGCTACCAGGAAATATTTAATAGCCATGGGCTGGCGAGCATTCCCAACCGAAGGGATTCCGCTTTCGAAGTTCTTGAGCTTATCCGCAGTTTTGCGTTTCGGACCCAGTAAATGGGTCGCCGTCATCATCACGATAATGATGGCCGTGGCTACCACCAACTGTAGGACGATGGGCAGGTAATTGATGGTATTGTTTACATCCGGCGATGCCGTGAGATTACCAGCCTGCAATAAGAGAACGTCCATGTCCAGTAGGGTTAACTTTCGACAAAAATAAGACAGTGAGGCATAATAACCCAAAAACCGGGGAGGCCTTTTTGAGGCCTCCCCTATCTCTTCCCTACCGGCTGTTAGCCGGCTTCCCTTTAATTACTTCCCCGTCTTGGCTCCGTTCTGCTGCCGGGCCAGGTAGCGTTCCAGTGCTTCTTTGAGGTGCTTGAACTGTTCATTGGTTGGATCGTACACCAAATATTTGTTAATATATTCCAGAGTGCTCTTGTAGTCTTTTTTCTTGAAGTAATACTGGATTAGGTACTGGTATCCCACCTTGACCTGATCGACGAATTTTGTCGAATCCCTGGAGGTATCGGCGACTTCGATCATCTTTTGGAAGTAGGGTATGGCCGAACCCTTTACCAGGTCCGTGTCCAGTGCCCAGTTGGCTCGCGCCCTCCAATAGTAGGCATACACCGAAAAGGCGGGGAATTTGTCGGCATACATGGTAAAAATGCTGTCGGCGGTCCGGTAATAAGGATCCGATAACCCCGTCTTGGCCGTATCCTTTGCCCTGATGTCATCGGCGGCGGTAAATACCGTGCTGCCCCACAGATACAGGTCATTGGGATTGGGGTCCTTATCCATTTTGTAGGTAACGCCTGCCCAATAAGCCTTGGCGGATGGATCGTTCAGGGAGTCGGCGATGTTCATCGCCCTTTGCACGTATGCTTCCTTATTGGCTTCCACAGTATCCATGGCAATGGCCTTCTTCAGGAAAGTGTAGATCGAATCTTCGCTGAAATGGCCCCTGAAATAGATCAACGCAGCGACATCGTAGTTCCTGGGAGCCAGGCTATCGTCGGGATGAGCCAGGTAGGTATCGATATCGGTCTTTGCATCATTATAGTCCTTCAGGAACCCGTAGGAGTACGCCATCAGCTTGTAGTAGTGAGGCTTGAAGGCATCCGGGGCCGTGGGCAGCAGCGATTTGGACCGGTCTATGGCCTGCTGGTAGTGCTGCGCCGCAAACAGGATATCGGCGCTGGCCTCATCCACGATGGGACCCGCATCTGCGTGCGCGATGTACTGGTTCAGATATTCTGTGGACTTTTCGACGTCCGTGTAGTAATAGTCTACATAGAGACGGTAATACGCGGGCGCATAATTCGGATCGGCCGTTATGGCTGCCTCGAATTCGGGGTAATACTGGGTGGGGTTCTTTTGTGTTTCGTAAATCAGGCCGATCTTATAGTGTGCCTCGGCGAATTTCGGATCCGCCTGCAAAGCATTCTGATAATTCGTTACCGCATTTCCACCATCGATCATCCGTGCATAGGCGTCCCCAAGTGCAACATAAAGGGAAGCCTCGACATGCTTCTTTTCCTGGGCGATGGCCTGGTTCAGCTTGGCGATCGCATATTGGTAGTCACCGTGAACCGAATTGATGTTGGCCCTGGCCACGGCAGCCAGGATATTGGCATCCTTGCTCTTGGTCAGGGTGATGGCCATTTCGAACCGGTTTTTGGCATCGGCCGTATTGTTGTCCTTTAGCTCGGTTTCTCCAATACCCACCAATAGCCAGGGATCGTTGGGGTTGGCCTGAACGGCCTTTTGATAAAGGTCCTTGGCGCCGGCGGAATCCCTCAAGCCTATTTCGGCCTGACCGAGCCAGTAAGTCGTTTCCCCATCATTAGGCTTGGCAGCCAATGCTTTCTGAAAAGCGTCCTTGGCGCTTTGGTACCTCTGATAATACATGAATCGCTTTCCATCCTCCACCTGGCCAAACGTCATTTTGCCCAGAACCAGCGCTGCTGCAAGTAAGCTGACTCTCATTTTCATTGTCAATTTCGTTTTAAGTGAATGTACAAATATACTATTAGATTTATCTCATCGGACCTGGGCATCCCTGACATTCAAAGGCATGATGGCCGGGACCAGATATGCCCTCCTGAAAATCAACTGTCCCCTTTCGTACTCCAAAAAATCAACCAATCCAGTCGCTAACCCATCATAATTTTCCTTCTTTATGCAATACAATCCTCGGGTAAAAGGATAACGAAATGTTAAAATATCCTCCTGAGAGGGGTACGTATAGGCTTTGTCCGGGCATAGGTCACAGCGTATTGAAGCGATGTGAACCTTTTCCCGGTAAGTATCCTGGAGTGTATCCTCCGGGTTTCCGATCCAGCTCACCCCGACGAAGCCAATGGCGTCCGGATGACTTTCCACGTACTTGATCACCCCGGTACTGTTCTCGGCGGCGAATACATGGGAAGGATCGAATGCACTTCCTTTCAGGATGGAATCCAGCGCAAAGCGAATCGTAGACGTGGCGTTTAGTCCGTCAAAAACGGCTGTATAGGGTTTGGCCCCATTCTTACCTCCCCTAAGTATGTCCGCGATTTCGGACGTCGTCAGGTTGGTATCCGGGGAAGCGCTGTTTACGATTACGGCAACCGCATCGTAAGCCAACACCTTGAAGGACGGATTGTATTGTAATTTCGACCTGTAATAAGCCATTTCCTCATCGGTAAGCCCCCTGGTAACAAAGATGATCCGGGTACTGTCATTTTGCAGGTCCTTCAGGCATTCGACCTCCGGCTTGTACGAAACCTCTAAATGAGCCTCGGGATGGGAAGATTGGAATACTTTGAATTCCTCTTCCAGCACCGGCCTGAAAGATTCGTCCGCACTAATCCGGATAGAACCTGTAGACAGCGTATCGCCTGGTGATCCGTTTGATCCATTCGAATGGCAAGACAATGCCACTCCCCAAAGAACAGCCCCCACCCAGGTACAAAATCGGTTCATTTCCAGGCTAATATTTTTTTTGGACACCCCTTACAATCCTCCAAATCCCATAAATAGGTGCAAGAACCCCCAGGATGATTTCAGGAACCCTGCCCAACATGGAAGTTCGGACGCCCCACTGTTTATGAAAAAGGAAAAAGAGGCCGGCGAGCACGTAAAAAACTCCCCAACCTAAATCCCTGATGGCGTGTAATTGGGTATTCACCCTCGTTCTTCTCTCCTGTTGTTCCCGAATGTCCATAGTCCGATCTGAGTTGGGCAAGATAAGGAAATCCAGCCATAATAGTGAGATGCACGCGGGCCGATTTTTCCATAAAGACGGCAAAACTTTAACATTCGTACATTTGCGCCCATGCGAATATTGATGGTTTGCCTCGGGAACATCTGCCGTAGCCCGCTGGCGGAAGGTATCCTTCAGCATCAGGCCTCTGTCGCGGGTCTGGGCATCCAGGTCGATAGCGCCGGAACGGCGGGGTATCACATCGGGGAACCGCCCCACCCCCTCTCCCGGAAGGTTGCGCGGATGAACGGGATAGACATCAGCGCCCACAAGGGGAGGCAATTCCGTAAAGAGGACATGGACCACTACGACCGGATTTATGTCATGGACAGTGAGAATTATAACGACGTCCGCCGGGCATCCGGCAATTCTTGGGATCCGTCCAAGGTGGAATTGCTCCTGAATGAGCTGTATCCTGGTCAGAACCGCAGCGTTCCGGATCCCTGGTATGGAGAGGAGGATGGCTATCACGCCGTATACGATATGCTGGACCAGGCCAGCCGCAAGGTCATCGAAAAATATGCAAATTATGTCCAAACCGTCCCTTCCAAGAGGCACCCGTGATTTCGGCCCCGACGTGGTCCGAAAACGGAACTATATCCTGAGCACCATCCGGGAGGTATTTGAATTATATGGATTCCAACCGTTGGAAACTCCCGCCATGGAGAACCTGGAAACCCTGCTGGGGAAATACGGGGAGGAAGGAGACCGGCTCATTTTCAAGATCCTCAACAACGGCCTGGATGACCCGGACAAACGGGAGAAAGCGCGCGAAGACTTCGAGCGGGTACTGGAAGGTAAAAGCGTCAGGGATATTACCGAAAAGGCCCTCAGGTACGACCTTACCATTCCCTTTGCCCGCTACGTGGCCATGAATTATGGGCAGCTCACTTTCCCCTTTCGGCGCTACCAGATTCAACCCGTATGGAGGGCGGATAAGCCCCAGAAGGGCCGTTACCGGGAGTTCACGCAATGCGATGTGGACGTCGTCGGCAGTTATAGTCTGCTGAATGAAGTCGAGCTTGCACATATCTACCATTCCGTCATGACCCGTCTTGGGCTGTATGGTTACGAGCTGAGGGTAAACAACCGTAAGATACTGTCCGCGCTTGCGGAAATCTGCGGGGGTTCTGAAAAGCTCACCGAAATCACCACTGCCATCGACAAGCTCGATAAGATCGGGATAGAAAAAGTCACCGCTGAATTGACGGCCCGCGGACTGACCCCCGAACAAATCGGCACGATCTCAAAATACCTCCGGATAGATGGGGACAATACCGAAAAGATACGCCAGGCAAGGGAACTGATCGGTCATACGGAGGCGGGACGTCAGGGCCTGGAAGAACTCGCTTTCCTGCTGGAACACATGGCCCCGGCCGGAACACCCAATATAGGACCCAATGTCTTTGTCGACTTCACCCTGGCCAGGGGCCTGAATTATTACACCGGACTGATCTTCGAGGTAAAAGCGCCCCCCACGGTCCAGATCGGCAGTATCGGAGGCGGGGGTCGTTATGACGACCTCACGGGTCTGTTCGGAGTGCCGGGTGTCCCGGGCGTGGGGGTCAGCTTCGGGGTGGACAGGATATACGATGTTATCGAATCCATGCAAAAGTTCCCTGATACCGTGCATATCGGCACCCAAGTCCTCTTTTTCAACCTGGGCGCCAGGGAGAGCAGGCAAGCCCTGGGACTGATGCAGCAACTCAGAGGAATGGGGATCCGATGCGAAATTTACCACGAAGCCTCCAAGTTCGATAAACAGTTCCGGTACGCAGAAAAGAAAAATATCCCTTTTGTCGTCATTATCGGTACCCAGGAATTGGAACAGGGGACCTGCATCGTCAAAAACCTGGCAACCGGGCAGCAAAGCGACATCAACCAGGAGGCCCTGGTTAGATACGCCTTCTAGTCTGTATAAATCTGCCTCAAGTGGTGTTCCAAATGCGCCACATAATCGCAAAACAGCCATCCCAGGCTAGGCAACGACCCATCCCGCGTTTCCACGGGCAGTGCCAGTTGTGCCGGTGTCAGGCCTTCGATGACGAAAAAGATCTGGCGGTTCAGGTCCTCCCACAAGGTTACCAGGTGCCCGGCAGGCAATTCCTGGTATCGGTTTACCACCACCAATTCCACCTGGGGATACGACTGTATGACATAAGGCGATGGCGACAAGGGAGTCCGGGTAAAGCGGACCAGGTTGTTGATGGCGGAATCCACCAGGTGGCCCAGGATTTCCTGACGCGTCCACTTACCGGTGGCTTTGCGGTCCAGGCGCCGCTCTTCGGTCATCCCGTTGAAATAGGCAGGGAATACTGCCATATGTCCTTTCAGGTACCCGAGATATCCGGGCACGTCTTCGGTTTCGGCATAAGCGCCGGTTGGTATAAGTGTACTCATAATCCTTCGTAAACAACCGCCGCCCCCTGACCCACACCCACGCACATGGTTGCCAGCCCGTGCCTGGCTTTCCTTCTCCTCATCTCGTGTAGCAATGTCGTGGAAATCCGGGCTCCGCTGCAACCCAGGGGATGGCCGATGGCAATCGCGCCTCCGTTAACATTGACCCGGTCCGGGTTTAGGCCCAGGTCGTGGATACAGGCCAGGGCCTGGACTGCAAACGCTTCGTTCAATTCGACCAAATCCAAATCGCTCGCGGAAATTCCCGCCCGACCCAACGCCTTTCGCGTGGCGGGTACCGGTCCAATGCCCATGATGGCCGGGTCGACACCAGCAGATGCCGACGAAACAACGCGTGCGATTGGCGACAGTCCGTATCGCTTTACCGCCGCTTCGCTGGCCAGCAATAGGGCGGAGGCGCCGTCATTGATCCCGGAGGAATTCCCCGCGGTAACCGATCCATCCTTGGTGAAAGCGGGTTTCAGGGCTCCCAGTTTCTCAAGAGAGGTGGTCCGGGGAGGCTCATCCGTGGATACGATAACCTGTTCCTGGCGGTTAGGGGTAATGGCAACCGGGATGATTTCGGAGGTCCATTTTCCTGCCTTTAACGCTGAGGCATACTTCAGTTGGCTTTCCAGGGCAAACTTATCCTGGGCTTCCCGGGAAATGCCCCAGCGTTCGGCCACATTCTCCGCGGTTTCGCCCATGTTGTATGGATAGTACAGGTCAGCCAGTTTCTGGTTGATCAGCCTCCAACCGATGGTGGTATCGTAGACTTCGGTCTTTCTGGACCAGGCGCCATCGCTCTTGGGCATCACCAGCGGAGCACGGGTCATGCTTTCCACCCCCCCGGCGATATACAGGTCCCCCTCCCCTGAGCGGATCGCCCTTGAGGCATCCATGATCGCCTGCAAACCCGAGGCGCACAGGCGGTTCACGGTATTCCCGCCTACGCTGACCGGAAGGCCTGCGAGCAGGGCTGCCATCCTGGCCACATTCCGGTTGTCTTCACCCGCCTGGTTAGCCGCCCCGGCTATGACATCCTCCACAGCCTCCGGGTCTATCCCCGGATTGCGCTCCAGGAGTGCTTTGATCATCAAGGCCAGTAAATCGTCGGGTCTGCACGTGCTCAGGATTCCCCCATACCGTCCTATGGGTGTCCTTACCGCGTCGATGATGTAAGCTGTAGGCATCGCCAAAAATAGGCAGTTTTTGGGTACCTTTGCGGGATGATCGATTCTGTGCAGCAGCCAAATATCCGCCACCTGTCCCTTCAGGAACTCGAGGCGTATTTTTCGGAAAAAGGGCAACCCCGCTTTCGTGCGAAACAAGTTTACGAGTGGCTATGGCAAAAAAAAGCTAGGAACTTTGACGATATGACCAACGTGAGCAAGGAGCTCAGGGCCGGATTGAAGAAGGAATTTTCCCTCCCGGCGCTCACCTTGGATGCCTCCCAGTTCAGCAGTGACGGCACCGTCAAAAACCGCTTCCGGACGGTGGACGGTCACCTCGTCGAGGGCGTCCTCATCCCCACCGAAGAGCGGCAAACCGCGTGTGTCAGCTCTCAGATAGGATGCTCCCTGAGTTGCAAATTTTGCGCGACCGGCTACATGGGCCGCAAGCGAAACCTTGAATTCGATGAAATTTACGATGAGGTGGTCATGCTCAATCAGCAGGCAGAGGAGACTTACGGAAAAAAGCTGACGAATATCGTATTCATGGGTATGGGCGAGCCCCTGCTCAATTACAACAACGTCCTGACGGCCATCGAAAGAATAGGCGCGCAATATGGGATGGGCATGAGCCACCGCCGGATCACGGTTTCCACGGCGGGCGTGGCCAAAATGATCCGGCAATTGGGCGACGACCAGGTGCGCTTCAAACTGGCCCTGTCCCTCCACGCGGCCAATGACAAGAAGCGCAGCGAGATCATGCCCATCAATGATTCCAACAAACTCAAGTCGTTGGTAGAGGCCCTGAATTATTTCTACAAACAGACGGGCAGCGAAATCACCTTTGAATATATCCTGTTCGATAAATTCAACGACTCCCTCGAGGATGCCGAGGAATTGATCAAGATATACCGGCAGGTGCCCGTGGACCTCGTGAACATTATTGAATATAATCCCATCGACGCTGCGCGCTTTTCCAAGCCCTCCGAAGAAAATATCCAGCGCTTCATGGACTTCCTCACAAAGAACAGGGTCAATGCCCGTCTGCGTCGCAGCCGGGGAAAAGATATAGACGCCGCCTGCGGGCAGTTAGCCAATAAGGGATGATTATGCCAAAGAACCAGTTCGACAAATTCATCAAGTCAAAAAGCAACGCCGCCAAAAAGGAAGAATTCCGCCAGGCCAAAAGGACCATCAAAAAGGAAATCGCCGAAGGCATGGCCAGGACCAGGGCGCGCAAAGCCGCCGAGGCAGCCGCGAAGAAAGCCGCCCGTGACGCGCCGCGGCCCGAGGGACTGGCAAAGGGCGCCCCGGTTCGCGCAAAGGCCGCCCCCGCAACCGCAGCCCCCGCGCAAGCAAAGCCCGCAACCGGCACAACCGTGAAACCCGGCAAACCCGGCGCCCCCCAAATGCCCCTCAACAAATTTCTGTCCCACTCGGGCGTCTCCTCCCGCAGGGAAGCGGCGGAAATCATCAAGGAAGGCCAGGTAAAAGTGAACGGGCAGGTCGTCATAGAGCCGGGATTCAAAGTCTCCGAAGCTGACGACGTACGCTTGAATGGGAAAAAGCTGAAGCCTACGGGCGAACTCGTCTACCTCCTCCTCAACAAGCCCAAGGATTACATCACGACCAGCAGCGACCCCGAAGGAAGGAAAACCGTCCTGGACCTCGTCCGGAAGGCAACTACGGAACGCATCTTCCCCATAGGTCGCCTGGACCGAAACACGACGGGGGTCCTGCTCCTGACCAACGATGGGGAACTGGCCCAAAAGCTATCCCACCCCTCCTACGAAATCAAAAAAATCTACGAGGTCAGGCTGGACGAAGAACTGACCAAAAAGGATTTCGAAACCATACAGGGCGGGGTTACCCTGGAAGACGGCAACATTAAGCCGGACGCCCTGGCCTATGCGGATTCAAAAGATAAGAGCGTCATCGGCATCGAGATTCACAGTGGGAAAAACCGCATCGTCCGCCGGATTTTCGAACACCTGGGTTACAGCGTGCAAAACCTGGACCGCGTCATGTACGCGGGTTTGACCAAAAAGAATGTGGATCGGGGCCGCTGGCGTTTCCTGAGTGAAAAG
>Ga0210391_10000502_pt1 | contig 40841 bp, 33 predicted proteins | sample IncBWC12OmetaG_FD_160573 | JGI IMG/M metagenome (GOLD analysis project Ga0210391, IMG submission 160573) | Forest soil microbial communities from Barre Woods Harvard Forest LTER site, Petersham, Massachusetts, United States - Inc-BW-C-12-O ...
GGAATCTTGTGCCCCGGGTCCCACTCCAGCCCTCATTGCTCGAGGGGCCTATCTTGCCAGGCTCGGCGATTGCGCAGCATGCCACAGCATTTCCGGCAATCCGTCTTTCGCGGGCGGCTTGCGCATGGGTATTCCGATCGGCGCCATCTATACCACCAACATCACACCTGATTCGAACAACGGCATAGGGCGCATGTCGCTGGATGACTTCGACCGTGCACTTCGCTTCGGCGTCGCCGAGGGCCACAGTTTGTATCCGGCGATGCCGTTTACCTCGTACTACAACACCCGTCCGGACGACGTCGCTGCGCTGTATACGTATTTCAAGTACGGGGTCGCGCCGGCGGCGGTTCCGAATCGGCCGAACGATATCGTGTTTCCCTTGTCGATGCGCTGGCCGCTGACCTTCTGGCGGTGGTTCTTCGCGCCTAGCCCTAAGCCGTTCGCGGCGTCCCCCGGAATGGACTCGCAGCTGTCGCAAGGAGCCTATTTTGTCGAGGGGCTGGGGCACTGCGGTGAATGTCACACTCCGCGTGCGGTCACGATGCAGGTGAAAGCGACGACGCCCGCCGGGGGAGCGGCCTTCCTGTCGGGAGCCGTCATTGAGAATTACTTCGCACCAAGTCTGCGCAACGGCGGCCCCGGAACTCTCGGTGCTTGGAGTGAGGAAGAGTTGGCGCAGTTTCTTGAGACGGGTGCGAACGCACAAGGCATCGCCTTCGGCTCGATGAGCGATGTCATCATCCATAGCACGCAATACATGACGCCTGCCGACGCGCTCGCGACCGCGAAGTACCTCAAGTCTCTGAGAAGCCCGGGTGAGGAACCCGCGGCACGCTTCACCTATGACGCCCTCGGGCACCTCGCCCTCAGGAACGGTGATGCGAGCAAACCAGGCGCGATGATTTATTTGAACAATTGTGCAGCGTGCCACCGCCCGGACGGTGTTGGATACGAACGGGTATTCCCAGGTCTCGCCGGCAACCCGGTCGTACAGGCAGAGAACCCGCAGTCGCTCATCTCCATCGTGCTGGACGGGTCGCAGACACCGCGCACGGCACGCACACCGGCGCAGTTCACCATGCCCCGCTTTGCTTGGCGGCTCTCAGATAAGGACGTGGCGGATGTCGTGAGTTTCGTGCGCACGAGCTGGGGCAATAGCGCTTCGCCTACCTCGTCCGCTGACGTTGCCAAGATTCGAGAGTCCCTGCAGCTCCGCCAGGCCTCGACTAGGGCTCCCGAAAAGTGACCTCCCCAAAACGGGGATCCCGTTGGCGCCGGGATGTCGCCATTGAGGTCAACTCCGTGCCAATCGCCTGAACTTCGATCTAGAGCGCACATGGGTGAGCGCGCAGGCTTGCTGAACACGGATCTCGCTGCGGACTTAACATGACCGATCCCCGTTCTTCAAGCGGACGCCTGTTCGTGCTCGACCTGAGCGGCGGTCGCGTCTTTTCGCTCAACCCCGATGGCTCGGAGCCAAAAACACTCGTCACCGGATGCCGGCTTCCCGACGGCCTCGCAGTCGATTCGGCAGCGGGCCACATCTATTGGACTAATATGGGTGTTCCGCACATGAATGATGGCTCGATCGAACGCGCGGATCTGGACGGGGGCAATCGTCGATTCATCATTCCCGAAGGCGGCACCTTCACGCCAAAGCAACTTCATCTCGAAAAGAATAGCCGCAAGCTCTATTGGTCGGACCGCGAGGGCATGCGCGTGATGCGTGCCAACCTCGATGGCTCGCAGGCCGAGACACTCATCCAGACGGGCGAGGGCGAAGGCGATCGCCACGATCCATCGAACTGGTGTGTCGGGATTGCCGTAGATCCGATTTGCGGCCAGATGTACTGGACCCAGAAAGGTGCGGATGACTCCGGGCGCGGACGCATCTTTCGAGCGAGCATCGATATGCCCCGCGGCGGAACACCGGCGAGCCGGCTCGATGTCGAGCTATTGTTCGAAGGGCTGCCGGAGCCGATCGATCTGGAACTAGATCTGGAGCACCGAATCCTCTACTGGACGGATCGGGGCGATCCTCCGCGCGGCAACACTGTGAGTCGCACGCCGATCGACGGCCATCTCAACCAGGAAATCGTGCTCGGCCACTTGATGGAGGGCATCGGCATCACACTGGATGTGCGAGGCGACCGGATGTTCGTCACGGATCTGGCCGGCTCGATATATACCGCCCACCTGAACGGCTCGGAAAAGCGCCCGATAGCAATCGCCCAGGGAAATCTCTCCGGCATCGCCTACGCCGGTAGGCGTGAGGTACTCGGTCTTCGCAGGTCATAAAATACCGAGCGTCCGCGCTCGAGTCATTGCTCCGGTACGGTTCTTGACGTTGAGCTTGCCGTAGACATTGTGGAGGTGCCACTTGAGCGTGCCTTCAGAGACGAAAATCGCTTCGGCGATCTCCTTGTTGCTCAAGCCCGACTCGAGGCGCTTCAAGATCGACAGCTCTCGCTTCGTCAGCTCTTCGCCCATGCCGATCGGGGCGCCACCCTGAACGTCAGGCGTGTACATGGCCCGCTGCAGTCGGCGCGCCAGCGGTGCAGCCTCGGAGCCGCGGAGCTGCTCCATGTCGAGTCGATCTATCAGCGCACCCAGATCGCGGCCCTCGTCAAGGAACAGGCGGACATAGTTTCTCGGGGCCGCGATGGTGAGTGCGCGACGCACGTCCGTCAAGGCGCCGGCCCAGTCCTCGTCCTCTTTCTTGGCCAGGGCGCGCAGGACCAGCAATTCCACCGAGCGGTGAGCGAGTTCGCGCTGCTGGCTATTGTCGATCGCAGCATCCAGCGTGTCGACAACCACTTTCGGCGACTGCTTGAGGAGGTAACGCGAGGTCGCACGCAATGCCTTGTCGGATCTCAGCGGTGAAGCGTCACTGCGTGGCGGCAGCTCGTGGAAGCCGAAGCGTGTCGCGATGAGCCTGGCCTCCTCGTAATGGCCGGTGCGCGCGAGACTACGACACTCTTCGGCCGCCAATGCCAGAGTCATGCGCCGCCAGCCGCGCTTTTCGCCCAGTGCCTGTCCCTCTCGCAGCATCGCCAGCGCGCCTCCCTCGTCATGTCGTAGGTTCTGGATGCGGGCCTGCGTCAAGTAGGCAATGATCACCGCGTCGGCATGGGGGCATTCGTTCACGCTGTTCAACGCCAATTCGAGATGCGCGAGAGCCTGGTCGATCTCGTCGAACTCGTATGAGATGCCTGCAAGGAGCGCGTGAAAAAGGCTGGTCTGCCCGGAATGTCCATGGAGTTTTCGCTCAACGAGGTCGAGCCCGCGCCCGCACGCAAGCCTGGAGTCGAGGTAACTCCCGCGTTTGAGGTGCAGCACGGCCTCGAGGTACGCGGTCCAGCTCAGCGCATAGTAGCCTTCGCCTTGCTCGAGCCAGCGTCGAGCCTCGGCAATCACCTCAAGTCCTCGATCGACAAGGCCCCGCGTTTTATGTCCAAAACTCAGGACGTTGCCCATCACGCCCTTGCGTCTTAGCGATGCCTCCGGCCAGCGTGCGAGCCACGCTGCCGCCAACTCGCCACCTTGCATCCCGTCATCGCGCAAGCCAACTGCCATGGCGACCTGCATTTCGACCGCACAACGCAACTCGTCCGTACTGCGAATGTCATACTGGGCTTGCGCCTCGAGATTCTGCAGCAGCTGCTGCAGGCGGTATATCTGGGCTTCGTATTCCTGATCAAGAGGGTAGAACGACAGCGCAAAGGCGTATTGGATACGGATGACCGGGTAGCGATCGACGTAATACTCCGGTAGGGCGTTCATCCAGCGCAGGATCGTCTGGTGGTAACCGCGGCGAAAGACAAGTTCCTCCACACTGTCGGCGACCCAGCGTGTGGCCTGCTCCCACTCCTGAGCCCGGATCATGTAATTGATAGCTTCTTCAACATGATCGTTGGCATGCAACCACCGTGCTCCCCGCACAAGGCAGTCCCTGGCTTGTTCCGGCGCTGTTCGGCGATATGTCTCGCGAAAAAATTCGCCGACCAGATGATGAAAGCGCATCCACTCCCAGGATCGATCCAGCGGAATCAGAAAGAGGTTGCGCATCCGCAGGCCCGACAATGCCTCTGCGGCGTCATCGGCATGTATGACGGCTTGAGCGAGCGGTGCGCAGATGCGATCGAACATCGAGATGCGGAACACGATATCGCGAGTTCGTTCGTCCATTTGCGACAGAACCATGTCGCACAGATAATCAACCACGCTGGTGTCTGTGCCAACGAAATGCTGAATGAACCCATTGGGTTCGCTTGATCCGGCGAGCACCAGCGCCGCGAGCTCGAGCGCCGCCGGCCAGCCTTCTGTTTTGGTTAGCAAGGTCTGCAGATCCACCGCCGGTAGGTCTCGCCCGAGGCGGTTTCTGTAGAACTGAGCGGCTTCTGCGGCGTCAAATTGCAGTTGCTCGGCTCCTAGCTCCAGCAACTGGCACCGTACCCGAAGACCGCTTAAGCGAAGGCCGGGATCCCGGCGGGTGCCGATGACATACTGCAGGGGTCGGGGCGCGTAGTTGATCAACCAATCGAGAATTCCGCGAACCTCCGGCCCCTCGACTAGTTGCAGGTCATCCAGGAACAGCACGATGCGGTGTTGGACCAGTGCGAGGTCGCCGGCAATCGCCTCCAGCACGGACCTTGAACCACTCGCGAAGTCGGCGATGAGGTCTTCGGCGACGTCCTTGCCGATGTGCGGACTGGCTTTCTGCAGTGCTGCGATCAAATGACGTAAGAAGCGTGCCGAGTCGGTGTCGTCTGCATCCAGGGACAGCCACGCGCAAGAAACTCCGCGCTCGAGAAGCCGTGCGTGCCACCGAGCCATGACGGTGGACTTCCCGTAGCCGGCCGGTGCGGCCACGACAACGACCGGAAAGATGCCGTCCAGCACGTCGCTGGACGAATCAAGCCTCGGCCGGGGCAACGGCTTCCTCGTCCCCGTAGCGGGAAACAGCTTGCCCTGAATTATCTCGCGCTCGTGTCGTTTGCCGGTCATACGCTGGCGCTTGTCCTCCGCGTCCAAGTGATTCGATCCTATCTAACCCCTAACTTTGGATAGGTGCAACACGAATGGCTGCAGGGCAAGGTTGATGCGACCTTGCTGCTGGAGTGAACATGACCCCTGAGTCGACCCCGCCTTCATCCCGTGAGCCTGCCGTGAGCCGCCGTGGCCTACTCTCGTACGGAACCAACCACGCGGTAACTCAAGCTGTGCGCCCATCATCTCTCGCAATGAACCGCGACCCTCACCCGCGGCGTACCACGCTTCATGGTCTACACGGCAGCGCCCTGGCCGGGATCAGGCCACGCTCGGAGCTGGGCGCACCGGAATTGCGAGGCGCCCGGCCTTCACCGAATACTCTGCTCGTACGCGCGTGGCGGAGCCTCATCGAGCTGCGTATCGACGATGCCTTGGCGACCGTCGCGCAGTTCGAAGATGAGATTACGCGCGCCAATGCCCCGGTTGCGCCCCGGTCGCGGGAGTTTGGCGAGGTTCTGAGGGCGCTGTTGCTTGTACTCAAAAGCCGGGACGGCGCCACGGTGCGCGCAGCGCTCGCCGTGCTCGAAAGCCGTCACCAGTCAGGCGGCAAGAGTCCCGCGCTGACGGCGGCGCTGCGCGTCGGCTACTGGAAGGTGCGAGACTTTGATCGGTACTATGCGGTGCCTCGTCTCAGGCACGCGGTGCCGACTCATCGCGGCACGCACGGGCTTGCGACCATCATCGGACCGATTTTCGAATCGGTCATGGAGGCTGAACAGCTCCGACTGGCCGTTGCGACGAGACTCGCAAGAAACGCACACGAACGCGCCGTGAGCCGTTTCGGGAAGCGATCACCGGTGACAGCCCGAGCGGCCATCGTGCTCGCTGAGTTGCTCTACGAGGAAGGGCGCTGCGCCGGCCTGGAGGCTCTGGTCATCGAGAGCCTCACTGCGGTCCGAACGTCAGGCGACGACGAGAGCGCCTTGCGAGGATACAGGGTTCTGGCTCGTCTCGCCGTCCGTCGGGGAGACACGGAGTTCGCCTTCCTCATCCTGAAGGAGGCGGAGGGCCTGGCGGCCGCGCGCGACTGGACCGGGATGATGGCGGAGAGCTTGATGCTGCATACTGAGCTTCTCCTCAAGGAGGGGCGCACACGCGACGCGGAGATCTGCACTGAGCGCATCGAGACACTCGCGCGCGATCATCGGTTCGCCTCGGACGACACGCTGCATGCCAACCATGCCCTGGCACGTGCACAGGTGCTGGTCGCTACCGGGAACGCGCGCCGAGGAGCGGCGATTCTCCGGGAGCTTCAGGCGGCGAGCTGCGACAAGAGAAACAACTACTGGGCGCTGCGATTGTCGGTACAGCTGGCCGACGCTCTGCTCGGGTGCGGAGACCAAGCCGAAGGCCGCGCGATGCTCATTCAAGCGCTTCAGGTTGGTGCGCGCGCCGGGGTGTATCAGACATTCGTCGATGCCGGAGCGCACGTGGCCGAGCTCCTCCTGTCCCTTCACCATGCCGCCCCGCAGGACAGCCGCCTGCCCCCGGAGCTCAGACCCTACATCGGAAGCATTCTCGCGGATCGAGCTCAGCAGTGTGCACGCACGTGGCCGACTCGTCCCTCGCGCGTCACGGAGTCGCTGAGTCCTCGCGAACACAGCGTCCTGCGCTCGATGAGCTGTGGACTTTCCAACAAACGCATCGCTCAGGAGCTGCAGATTGCCCCTGAGACAGTAAAGTCCCACGTCAAAGGCATCTTCATCAAGCTGGCCGTGCAGACGCGCGCTCACGCCGTATCGACGGCCGGTGCTCTGGGCCTGCTTTGAGCGACGGCGCCGGGCACTGCAGGGGCCAACGCTTCCGCAGGATTCCACAAACCTGCCTTCCCTACGTACAAGCGCACCTCGTGCCTGTGGTCTAGGCTTCGAGACATGTCATCGCTCGCCCAAGGAGTTCGCTATGTCCGGCCATTTCAGGGTGCATGTGTTGGGGCGCTTTCGATTGCTCATGGGGGATACTCCTATCGCCATCCCTCCGCGCTTACGCAAACCGCAGGAACTGCTGCAGGCCGTGATCGCGTTCGGCGGAACCGAAGTGAACGCGAGCGTGCTGATTGATGCACTATGGCCGGACTCCGAGGGCGATGCCGCGTACCACGCGCTTGAAAGCGCACTCTATAGGCTGCGTCAGCTGCTCGATGCACGCGATGCGGTGCGTATGGAGGGCGGCAAAGTCAGCCTGAACCGGGATCAGTTGTGGGTCGACATGTGGGAGTTCGAGGCAGCGTTGCAGCGTGCTCATGATTCGGCGGCGAATGACATCGAAGGGATCGCCCGTCTCCGACGTCTCTATCGGGGACATTTTCTCCAGCACGAGGCCGAAAAGCCCTGGGTCTTGAGGGCGCGCCAGGAATTGCGCGATCGATTGCTGCACGCCATCCGCGACGCGGCGCGTGAGTGCGAACGCGTCCGCCGTTGGGAGGATGCGGCGATTTTGTATCGATCCGGGATCGAGCTCGACTCGCTCAACGAGGGTCTGTATCGGGGCTTGATGCTCTGCCATCAGCAGCTCGGGGATCACAGCGAGGCACTGCAGGCATACAGACGCTGCCGCGAGTTGCTGACGCGTTTCCTCGGCATCCCGCCCAACGCCAAGACGCAAGCCCTCTACCACATCGTCCGCGAGCGGGCAGCCTACGCCACGGTCGGAAGCGCGCTGTGAAGGGCGCGTACTGATCAAGCTCCAAATGGCGATGACCTGGACTTGAGATGGGCGTCAGACGTCAAATCTTCTCGATGGCGATCGGCCTGGTTGTGCATGCATAGGCCGGTTCGGCGGCTCGCTCCTGAATCACGCCATTTCGTGTCTGTCGCCAGGAAGAGGGTGTCTCGCCGACGATGCGCCGGAACGAACGGGTGAAATGCGACTGATCGCTCATGCCGCAGCTCAAAGCAATCTCTGTGAGTGATGCGGCCGTCGTGAGCATGAGACCTTGAGCGAGCTCGATGCGCCGGTGTCTGATCCAGATGCGAGCAGGCATACCGAAGGTGCGCTTGAACGCGCGGCAAAAGTGACCGACGCTGATGTCGAGTGACGCTGCAAGGTCTTTGACGGCGATTTTGCCGGTGAGGTTGGCCTCGACATGCGTCGCGAGCCGCCGCGACTGCCACGCCGCGAAACCACCGCGGTGGATCTGTCTTGGGCTTCGGTCGCTGGTTTGCCCGGCAATCCTCGGTCCCGGATATTGGTCCAGAAGCGCCATGGCACGGGCGATATGTGCTCTCGTGCCGTCGCAGTCACCGTCCCTTGCGCGACAAGCGGCCTCGATGAGCTGAGCGGCGACCGCCAATAGATCGAGCGACCTCTGCCCGGAATTACGGGTCGTGGTTGGAGCAAGTTCGCGAACGAACGTAGTCACGCCTGCAGTGTGCGCGAATGCCTGGTGTTGGGGAGCCCCCCATCCGGGGGGGCTTTGCGCCCCTCGATTGCTAAAAGACATTCATCGAGGTCGCGAGTGCGACCGCTTCGGCGCGCGTTTTCGCGTTGAATTTGGCTAGCATGCTTCTTGTATGAGACTTCACGGTCTCGGGAGCAATCTGAAGTTCGCGAGCAATGCGCTTAGTCGACAATCCGGCGCCAATTAGCCTCAGTACCGCGTGTTCGCGAGGACTCAGCGCCGTTCCCCGAACCGATGCCGCCGGGGATGATCGTGGCGCAGCAGCGTGAGGAGCCCCGCGATCAACGGTGTGCAGGGAGAGGACGTCGTGTATGGCCGTAAGTAGTGCGCGTACGCGAGGTCTGCGATCGATAAATGGCTGAAACCCATCCAACTTTGCACGGGCTCGAAGCTCCTGCGCAAGTACGGCTACCGCCTTTTCAATCTCGGCGATAACTCGAAATGCTTCGCGCCAATCGGTTGGCTGAAAGGGCGGCCGCGGCGCGCGCGGCACAAACGAGACCCCTCCGGCAGTCTCAAATAACGAGCCCCGTCGTGAATAGATTTCGTTGGCTTCTACCTCGGCATCCGGCGAATCGTGGGCGTATTGCGGCATTAGGAGGCCTCCATGTCAATCCGTTCATGACGACACTTGCTGCTTCACGCAGCGCTCCATGATTGTGTTCTTGGGCGCTGCTGATGAGTTGCATTTCTCCACAAACCTGCACCTTGCGCATCCCAGTTATGGGTGCTCAGAGACCACCACCATCAGGGGGTCCGGGGGTAGCTATGGCTTGAGGGGTGCCACGAGTTCGATCCGGGTCTTGACCTCCTGAAATTCCTCCAAGGCCTTCGGGCCCCGAGCCCGTCCCACCCCGCTTTGCTTGTAGCCACCTTCCGGGAACATGTCATCGAAGACACCCCAGGTATTGGTCCACACGGTCCCCGCTTTGAGACCCTGGGCGACGCGGTGTGCCCGGCTCCTGTCGGCGGTAAACACCGCAGCGGACAAGCCAAACTCGGTCGCGTTGGCGCGCCGAAGCGCATCCGCTTCATCCTTGAAGGTCTCAAAGCTCAGCACCGGCGCGAATACCTCTTTCTGCACCAACGGGGAATCCAAGCTGTTCGGCTCAAGCATGGCGGGACGAAAGAACGCGCCCTTTGCCAACGGACCCTCGGTGATCAGTCCGCCTCGAAGCAGAACACGAGAGTATTTTTCGGCGTCCTGGACGAAGCGCTCGACCCGCTCGGCGTTGACGCGATCAACCAAGGGACCCATCTGACTTGCAGGGTCGTCTGCCGGCCCAATCACCACGCGCCCGAGGAGTTCGACCAACGCGCGTCTATAGGACTCTGCAACGCTCTCCTGCACGAGCACTCTCGAGCCGCACATACAAAACTCGCCATTGAACTGCGTCAGCGCCTGGACTACCAGCGGAGCAACCTCCTCAGCGTTGGTATCGTCGAAAACCACGAGGGGTGTTTTCCCACCCAATTCGAGCGTGCACCGCTTGAGCGTCTGCGCGGCCTGCTCTGCGATGCGACGACCCACCGGGGTACTGCCGGTGTAGTTGATGACGTCGACGTCGGGCGAACTCACCATGAACGGTGCCCCCTCATTGCCCGACTCGGTGAACATGTTCACGACGCCGGGCGGCAGACTCTTGGTCGCCTCCAGCGCCTCCATGACCAGTCCGTTGGTGAGCGCGGTCTGTGCCGGCATCTTGACCACTGTGGTACAACCGGCAGCCAGCGCTGGCCCCAACGCGCGTAGCAGCAGTGCGATAGGGGAATTCCAAGGTACGATGAGACCGGCCACACCGATCGCCTCGTGCCATGAGGTAGCCAGCACGCCTGGGGCGAGTTCCGCAGCGCCGCCAAGCTGCGCGAGCGCCTGGCCGGCGTTGTGTCGAAGGGTCTGCGGCGTGAACGTTGCTTCCATTGTCGCTTGAGTGATGACCTTGCCGGCTTCGCGGGCGAGAGTCCGACCGAGAATCTCAGCGCGCTCGATCAGCCGGTCGGCGAGCTCTGAGAGTGCGGCAGCGCGCAGCTTGCGGTCGCGAGACCACGACGTGGTGTCAAAGGCACGCCGCGCCGCCGCGATGGCGGTCTCGGCCTCGGCGCGACCGCCATCAGCGTACGTGCCCAACTTTTCGCCCGTTGATGGACTAATGGAGACACCAGTCTTCGCCGAGCTAACCCAAGCCCCGCCGATCCAGTGGCGAGCATTCGTCGGTACATTACTCTGCGTATTCATTCGATTGACTCCTTCCCCGTCGACAAGCCCAGCGGTGAGCGAATGGACGGCCCCGTGTGCTAGAGCTTGTAGAGCGACTTGGCGTTTCCGTAGGCAATCTTGCGACGGTCGGTCTCGCTGATGGCTACCGTGTCCATGAACTCCGCGCCCTCGGCATAGTCCTCGTAAGGGTAGTCATTCGAGAAAAGGACTCGATCGGCCCCCATGGTCAGGATCGTGCAGTGGAGCGCCTGGGTGTTGAAGTTGCCACTCGTCGTGACCCAAATGTTTTCGGCAAGATAATCGACCAAGCGCTTTTTCGTGCTGCGGCCGTTCGGACTGAAGTCGATGCCATGCTGGATGCGCCAAGCGAGAAATGGAAGGGTCTCGCCAAGGTGACCCAGTACGAGTTTCGCGGTCGGAAAACGATCGAAGATGCCGCTATAGACAATGCGCAACGCGTGCGTCGCTGTCTCGGGCGCGAATCCCCACGCGGCGCCGGTGAGCTCCGGATGGCCTTCGAACATCACAGTCTTGTACGAGGCCCGCGGATGAACGTAGAGCGGGATATCGAGCGCCGTCAACGCATCCCATAACGGGGTCATCCGTGCATCGTCGAGATAGATCAAATTATCCGGACTGTTGACCTGGGTGTAGCCATTCACCATGACCCCTTTGAAGCCGAGGTTGGTAACGCATCGCTCAAGCTCGCGCACCGCCTGCGCCGGGTCCTGGAGTGCCAAGGTGGCCATGCCAATAAACCGGGTCGGATGGGCTCGCACTTGTTCGGCAAGAAAGTCGTTCACCACGCGCGACATATTCTGCGCTTCAACCGGATCGAGGATACCTTGCACGCCGAAGGTCTTAAATCCGGCGCCAAAGGAAAGCAGCACCTTGTCAACGCCCGCCTCGTTCATGGCTTGGAGGCGTGTGGTGTTGAAGTCCAGAAGCCGCTCTTGAACGAGTTCAAAGTACTCCGGGCCGAGATGACCGACGGCAGCCTCTTTACGAGTCTCGTATCGGCCGTCGCTGTCCCGCATGAACACAATGGGGTGACCGAAGTGCTCCTCCAGCCCGATTTTTAGCAAAGGAGGCGAGGGTGGCGGAGCGCCGACCTTTGGCAGACTGGGAATAGTCATGGGGATTCTCTGGTGGAAGCAAGAGTTACCGGGCGGCTGATCTGGGATTGCGAGATGCTAGTCGGCTCGCAACGGACTGGCTTGCGCCAACTTGAGATCTTTGTGCGAATGATGCGCGGCAGCGAGCGGTGCCGTTGACGTGCGCAGGCAGTTCTGACGGCGTCACCTGCGAATTCCTACCGTTATCGAGCTTCAAAGGACCAATCGATCACCCCAAAAGTGGTGTTGCGCGGTAGTCGTAAAGCGGCTATTAAGCTGCTCCAGGCCAGAGCACACTCAGCGCCGTGCAAAGGCTCTTCTCCATGTTTCCCAGGAGCGCGACAGGCTTTGCGCCGCTGCTCCTGCGAGTGTCTGTCGCCCGTGCGCCCGTTCGCGCCACATCGATCCAACGAGCTGTCGTGCCGTGAATCCAGACACCGGTTCCTGCGACAACTCGATGGGTATGCCGCGGACGAGCGAATTTGAAATGTTGGCGCAGGACTTATCTGTCGTTGCCGCCCAACTCGTCGAAGCGGCATGCAGAGCTCGCGGAGGCGACTGCGAGGCGAGCAGAGCGTATGTCGAGCATGCAATGGCACTCCTTCGTGGAGTACCAAGCCTCGGCCCACGCCGCGCATGCCAGCTATCGAATGTAGCGACGCCTATCGCGCGGGGAGCTCTCGCAGCGTGGAAAATGCGTAAAGTGACCTCCCATGTGGAAGCTCATTTATCGAGGAGAATTCACGTGAAAGAACTTGCCGGTATAGTCGGGCTCAGCGCCAGCCATTTTTGCCGTGCATTCAAATGCGCGTTCGGCGCGCCGCCTCGCGACTACGTTCTTCGTCGACGCATTGAGGTGGCGCAGGCAATGATGTTAACGACGACCGAGCCCTTCCGCTCCATCGCGATGAACTGCGGCATGTGCGATCAGCAGCACTTCGCGCGCTCGTTCCGTCGCATCGTCGGCGAGACACCCTCAATGTGGCGCCAAACTCGGCGAGAATCACTAAAAGTCGACTGAATTGGGACGCGCATTCGCGAAGGAGCAAGCAACATGTCCAAGCAATCCGGCCGATCCGTGGCTGTCACGGGTGCTGGGAGTGGTCTCGGCCGCGATATAGCGTGCCAGCTCGCTTCCAAAGCATACGTCGTTTTCGGGACCGCCTTCGCGCCGGCCGAAGTCCAGGACCTCAAGGAGGCATCGGGTGGTCGGGTAAGGTTGACAGTTTGCGATCTAACGAAACCGGACGCTGTGAGAGCTTGGGCCAGCGGGGTGTCCGATTCGCTAGGCGATGACGGTCTCGATCTGCTGATCAACAACGCCGGTATCTTGACCCCCGGGCCAATCGAAGTATTGCCGCTTGAGGCCATTCGCCGCGAGTTCGACGTCAATGTGTTCGGTGCCCTGTCGGTCATCAATGCGTTTCTGCCGGCGTTGCGCAAAGCACGCGGACGTATTGTGCAGGTGAGCACTTGGACGGCCAGCGTGCCGCTGCCGTTCAACGGACCTTCGGGCGCATCGAAGGCCGCCATGGAAGTGTTCTCGGCCGTGTATCGCGCCGAGCTCAAGTCCTTTGGCATTGATGTCGTTGTGGCGGCTGCCGGCAACATGCGGACCGGCGGCCCAGCGAAGACCGCCGCCGCTCTTGAGCACATGGCTGGCAGCATGACGCTAGATCAACGCGCGCTGTACAGCCGGGCGTTCGACACTTTCGCGAACAAGCTCAACACCATGCAGGGCAGCGGCTTGGATGCCGCCTCAGCCGCCAGGCGCGTCATAGAGCTGGCCGAAGAGGTTCCCGCGCCAAGCCGCGGTGCAGTCGGTGCCGATGCCGAGGGGATGCTCAGGGCTGCAAGAGAAAAAACTGACGCGGAACTTGATGCATTGCGACTTGAGGTTGTAGGCCTCTCCACGGGTGCTAGTCTGCTCGCAGCAGCTCCGGCGGCCAATGCTCAGACCGCCACGGCAAAAGCCGATCTGATACTGGTCGACTCACACGATCAAAAAGCCATCCGCAACGTCAACAACGTTCTCACCCTCTATCAAATGATGATCAACGAGCACAAGGCGGAGGAGGGAACAGCTAAATTTCTTGTTCCCGGATATATCCAGCACAATCCATTGATCGCGGATGGCTCCGTGGCCCTCGGAAAATACTTTGCAGGTGTGAAGTCGGCGCATCCGAGTGCTCACATTGTCGTGCACAGGATTATCGGCGTTGGCGATTACGTGTTCGCTCACGTAAACTTTGTCAACCTGCTATCGGATGACCCCAATGACGCCGGAGTTGCAGGCGTCGATATCTACAAGATGAATGCCGAGGGAAAGGCCACTGAACATTGGGACACCTTGCAGCTGGTCGGTAATCCGGAGAATTCGGCGCCCTGGGTCGGCCCGAGCATCGCGCGAGCCAACCAGAACGGCATGTTCTAGAACACAGGCACAGGGGGCGTGTGCGGATTTATCCGTCGGTGCCGGCGCGAACTTGAAAGCGCAATTTCAAGAGAGCAATCTTATGGATCAAATGAAGCCGTCGGAGGGGAGTGCGAGGCGCCCCGCGACGACAAAAATATTTCACTGAGTCGTTCATTGCGCTATTTATATGGACAGTGCCCGCTCCAAAGTTCTGATCGGCGTGCTATGCATGGTCTACGTTCCGGGCAGTCTCGCAGCAATCGTTGGACAGCTTGTCGCCGACGACGCGGCCGCGCCGCCACAGGTTGCGTCGGAACAGCAAGTGCCGGTCGTCGAGTCCAACGACATTCGCTTCACGCAACTGCCGACGGGTTCCGAGCTCTGGCAGTCTCGCATCAGCCATATCGTCCAGGACGATCAGGGCTTCATGTGGCTTGGAACGCAGTACGGCCTAGTGCGCTACGACGGTTATACCTTCAAAGCATTCACGCCCGATCCGGCGCGCCCGGGGTCGATCAGTGGCGTATTTATCGAATCGCTGTTCAAGGGCCGGTCCGGATCGATATGGGTAGGGTCGGATCAGCGCCTTGATCGATTCGATCCATCGACCGAAACCTTTAAACACTTTCCGCTCGGCGCCACATCACGCTCGAGCATTGGCCTGTCCGTCACGCATATCAGCGAGGACGCAGATGGGATCCTGTGGCTCTCGACAGGCGATGGGTTGTTCCGTCTCGACCCAACCACCGGCCAAACCAAGCGGTTTGGCCACGATCCGGCTGACCGGCGCAGCCTGAGCAGCTCCGACATCAAATCGACCTTGGAAGATCGTTCGCACACCTTCTGGGTTGCGACCCGGGCTGGAATTGACGCCCTCGATCGCGTGACAGGACGGGTGACGCTGCATGTGCCGCTGCTCGAGTTTCGTGAGATGAGCATGCTCGAGGACCGAGCCGGCACGTTCTGGGTGTTGCACCACTCGGGCACCGGAATTGCCATTCTCGATCGAAAAGCACAGCGATTAAGACATCTGAGGCTTACGCCGGCACACGGCCAACACGATTCAGGCAGCGGTGTCTATGCCGCGCTCGAGGACCGGGACGGCACGCTCTGGGTCGGCACAGGCGGCGGTGGGCTGCTCAGGTACGAGCGCGCCGCCCACCGCTTTGTCAGGTACCTAAGCAACCGCTACGATCAGCACAGTCTCGCCGGCGACACGGTGGTTACCTTATTCGAGGATCGAGAAGGAGATGTCTGGGTTTCGTTGCATGGTGCGCCGCTCAGCATGTTCGCGCGCCGCCATTTACCGTTCGATAAACTCGGTCGTGATCCCTCGATAATCTTGCGCGGCGCCGAATCCGTGATCGGCGCACTGTTCGAAGATCATGCCGGCCAGGTCTGGTTGAGTAATGTGGGGTTCCTGAGCGCCTATGATCGCAACACGGAACACTATGAGACCTATCAAGTCGGTGCCGGCGGCCTCGCGGCGGACGTCATTGGAATGGCCGAACATCCAGCCGGCATCCTATGGCTTGGCACGATCGGCGCAGGACTCGGTCGCCTGGATCTGTCCACCGGTCGGTTCCGGTACTTCCGCCATGATCCTGAAGATCCGCACAGTGTCAGCAGCGATATCGTCGAGCGCATACTGCCCGACCGCGATGGATCACTCTGGCTCGCAACTTGGGACGGCTTGGATCACTTCGATCCGAGTAGCGGGCGATTCACCAGATACGAGGTCGCACCAGATACTCGCGCGCAAGTTTACCTTGATCTCAAGCAGGACGCCGAGGGCTACATCTGGCTTGGCAGCAATTTTCTTGGTCTGCACCGCTTCGACCCGTCACACAAGACCTTTACCGTCTACGCCCACGACCCCGATCGGCAGGGATCGCTCAGCAACAATCGCGTGAACTCCGTTCTGATCGATCACGCCGGCACCGTTTGGGTCGGCACACAGAACGGCCTTGACCGCTTCGATCCTCGCACACAGACCTTCGTCGCGTATTACACGAAAGATGGGCTGCCGGGCGACGTCGTGAGCTGCATCCTCGAGGATGATTCCGACCACCTGTGGCTGAGCACCAACCGCGGCGTAGCCCGGTTCGATCCTATGAAGAAGTCTTTCGACACCTATTCTGATGGTGATGGACTGCCCGGCAATGACCTAACCGGATGGGGCGCATGTTACAAGAGCCCGAACGGCGAGGCGTTCTTCGGAGGATTCAGCGGGGCAACGTCCTTCCATCCTGACCGGGTCACCGACGGTGCATACCGTCCGACAGTCGTTCTAACCGATTTCGAGTTGGGCGGTGCTCCGGTCGCCGTTGGCCCACACTCGGTGCTCAGGAACGCTGTCTCGCATACCTCGGCGGTCACACTACCCTTCGAGCAATCGCCAATCTCGATCGAGTTCGCGGCACTGAGCTTCAGCAGCCCAGCGAAAAATCGCTACCGCTACCGACTGGACGGCCTTGACTCGCAGTGGCATGAGACCCGGAGCAGCCGGCGGCTGGTCAGCTATACGACTCTGCCTGCTGGTTCCTACCAGTTTCGAGTGCAGGGTGCCACGGAGCGCGGCCCCTGGAGCGAGCCTGAGACGACGCTGAGCATCACGATACTCCCGCCGTGGTGGCAGACGTGGTGGTTCAGGACGGTGTTGATCCTTATCCTGGCTATTGCCGCAGTCATTGCCTATATGGGCCGCATGCGCCAACTTGCACACCAATTTGAGATCCGGCTGGAAGAGCGCGTGAGCGAGCGCACACGGATCGCCCGTGAACTGCACGATTCGCTGCTGCAGGGCATCCAAGGTCTGATGTTTCGCTTGCAAGGCGTGCTCCACTTGCTGCCGGCGGACCCACGGGCGGCTGCAACGGCGCTCGAGCAAGCGCTGGAGCGAGGCGATGCGACAATTACCGAGGCACGCGATGCCGTACAGGATCTCCGCGCCAGCGGACCCGCTGGCGGTGACCTTGTGGAAGGGCTCAGGGCGCTGGGTGCGGAGCTGGGTTCCGGTGAGGTCCCGGGAATTCCGGCCTATCGTGTTGTGGTTGAGGGTAGACCCCGTGCGCTCGCCCCGATGTTGCGAGATGAGGTCTACCGGATTGTGCGGGAGGCATTCCGCAATGCGCGCCGGCATTCACACTCGGAACACATCGAGGTCGAGCTCGCTTACGCGCAGACTCGGTTTACGGTCCGCGTGCGCGATGATGGTATTGGCTTAGATCGCGAAGTGCTCGAACGGGGGGCTCGGCTTGGTCATTGGGGACTTCAAGGCATGCGCGAGCGTGCGACGCGTTTGGGCGGCACATTGCACTTATGGAGCGAGCGAAAAGCGGGGACTGAGATCGAGATCAATGTTCCGGGGAGCATTGCGTACCGAAGCGCTGTCAGCGAATCGACGAACATCTCACAGGAGTAAAATGCATGTCGTTGGGCCGAACTTCATCTCACATCCGGCTACTGGCCGTGGACGACCACCCTTTGCTCCGCGATGGTATTCGCGCACTCATCGCCACTCAGCCAGACATGCAGCTCGCGGGGGAAGCTGCGAGCGGATTGGAGGCGATAACCAAATTCCGCGAAATCCGCCCGGATGTGACTCTGATGGATCTACAAATGCCTGATATGAGTGGCATCGACGCGATAATTGCGATCCGCAGCGAATTCTCCCAGGCGCGCATCCTCGTGCTTACAACCTATGGTGGTGACGCCCTCGCCGAGCGTGCCTTGAGGGCCGGCGCACAGGCCTATGTGCTGAAGGGATTGGTCCGGAAGGATTTACTCGACACCATTCGTTCGGTGCATGCCGGATCAAAGCGCATCCACCCCGACATCGCAGCGCAAATCGCGAACCACATGGGCGAAACCGGTCTTTCGGGGCGCGAACTTGAAGTACTCTCACTGATCGCAGCCGGAAACTCGAACAAGACCATCGGAACCCGGCTGCTGATAACCGAGGAGACGGCAAAGGGTCACGTCAAAAACATTATGGCCAAACTCGGCGCGAACGATCGCACGCACGCGGTCACTCTCGCATTGCAACGGGGCATTATCACCCTCCATCACCCCTAAGGAGGGCACGAAAGGCGCCCCATTCGAGGGTGTCGCGGCCTTGGACCGCTCGATAACCTCCCCGAGCAATGCAACGCCTATTCTCGGCTTTCCCTAACTCATGGCCTGGGGCTGGGTTACTAGTGTTGCGCGTCGCCGCCGCGACCCCACTGCTCCTCGGTCTAATTCCTTGCCTGGAACCTTCGGGCGATACCAGGATTCTGTGTTTTGGGATGGCGGCTGCGATTTGTGGCGCTTTGCTGCTAACCGGCACTTGGACACCGGTCGCCGGCGCCGTGCAAGTGGTTCTCGAGCTCGGGCTAACGATGTCCGGTGCGAACGCCCTCGAGACTCATCTGACCCGAGCCGCCATTGGCGTCAGCCTCTGCTTCCTCGGGCCGGGCGCTTGGTCAATCGATGCCCGGCTCTATGGGCGCAAGCATATCGACCTGTGAGCGTGGTTAGCCCCCCATTGGGGGGATTGGGAAGGGAGCAGGATTTCCACAGAATTCTTGGCCATGTCCAACCGCGCCAGTGGATACCGATGGAGTCCGTGATGCACGCCGCCAGCCCCGATCGGATGTCCCCAAAGGTCGCCAAAACACCCGGCGCACTCGCAGTGTGGCTGCGAGCGATTTCGATGATGGGCGCCGCCATGTTGATGGCGTCATGCAACGAGGGTGTGCTCGACCCGCACGGTCCCGTGGGCAAGGCAGAACGAGTCATTCTCTACGATTCGACCGCGATCATGCTGGCCGTCATCATTCCGGTCATCGTGCTCACGCTGGTATTCGCATGGTGGTTTCGGGCCAGGAACAACCATGCGCGTTACCGGCCCGACTGGGAATACTCCGGCCGGATCGAGATGATTATCTGGTCGATTCCAGCCCTCGTTATCCTCTTTCTCGGTGGCATAGCGTGGACGGGGTCGCATGACCTTGATCCCCCGGCGCCGCTCAAAGACTCTACGGCACCGCTCGATATCGAAGTCATCTCCCTCGACTGGCGCTGGCTCTTTATCTATCCGCATGAGGGGATCGCGAGCTTGAATCGATTGGTCGTCCCAGCGGGAGTGCCGCTGCGATTTCGCCTGACTTCGACGACGGTCATGAACAGCTTTTTCGTGCCCCAGTTGGGCAGTCAGATCTATGCGATGCCGAACATGGTCACTCGGCTCAATTTGGAGGCCGACCAGCCCGGCACTTTCGAGGGTCTCTCGGCGATGTTCAGCGGCGATGGCTTCTCCGACATGCGCTTTGATCTCGTGTCGACTGAAGCCGAGGCCTTCAAGGACTGGGTCAACACGACAAAGACGCAGGGTGGTGTCCTCGACGCGAGGACATTTGAGGAGCTGGTAAAGCCCGCCAAGGCCGACGGGGTGCAGACCTACGCGCAGGTGAGCGAGGGTCTGTTCGACAGGATTTCATCGGGTCATAGGGCGGCGGTCTCGCCGCAACGAGGACAGTAATATGTTGGGCAGGCTCAGCTGGGCGGCAATTCCTTTCGACCAGCCGGTCGTCATGATCGCGTCAGGCACCGTCGGTTTCGTCATCTTTTGCGTATTGGCGTTGGTCACGGTCAAAGGCTGGTGGCCCTACTTGTGGCGCGAATGGATCACCAGCGTCGATCACAAGCGCATCGGCGTGATGTACATAGGTTTGGCCCTCCTGATGCTGGTGCGCGGTTTCTCGGACGCCATGTTGATGCGCAGCCAACTGGCCCTCGCCGCCGGTCACGCACAGGGGTATCTGCCGCCCGAACACTACGATCAAATCTTCTCGGCGCACGGCACCATCATGATCTTTTTCGTCGCCATGCCGTTTGTCGTCGGGCTCATGAATTTCGTCTTGCCGCTGCAGCTTGGCGTGCGCGATGTCGCCTTTCCAGTGCTCAACTCCATCAGCTTCTGGCTGACCGCGGCGGGAGTGCTGTTGGTCAATGTGTCGCTCGTGGTCGGCGAATTTGCCCGTACGGGCTGGCTTGCCTATCCGCCGTTGAGCGAAGTCGCGTACTCGCCGGGTGTCGGCGTCGACTATTACCTGTGGTCTTTGCAGATTTCGGGTTTAGGAACGTTGTTATCAGGCATCAATCTCTTGACAACGATCTTGAAGTTGCGGGCGCCAGGCATGGGGTACCGCCAAATGCCGATCTTTTGTTGGACGGCGCTCGCCTCGAATCTCCTGATCGTCGCGTCCTTTCCGATCTTGACGGCGACGTTTGCAATGCTGCTGCTCGATCGTTATGGCGGTTTTCACTTCTTTACCAACGATCTCGGCGGCAATCCGATGATGTACATCAACCTCATCTGGTGCTGGGGTCATCCGGAGGTCTACATCTTGATACTACCCGCGTTTGGGGTGTTCTCAGAGGTGGTCGCGACCTTTTCGGGTAAGCCGTTGTTCGGCCGCCGCTCCATGGTGATGGCAACGATGGCGATCTGCGTGCTGTCCTTCCTGGTATGGCTGCATCATTTTTTCACCATGGGCGCCGGCGCGGACGTGAACGCCTTTTTCGGCGTCATGACGATGATCATCGCAGTGCCGACGGGCGTGAAGATTTTCAATTGGCTGTTTACTCTCTACGGCGGCCGCATCCGTTTCACGGTGCCCGTTTATTGGGCGGTCGGGTTCATGGTGACCTTCGTCATCGGGGGTATGACGGGTGTACTCATGGCGATCCCACCGGCCGACTTTGTCCTACATAACAGTCTGTTCCTGATCGCGCACTTTCATAATGTGGCGATTGGTGGCGTTGTCTTCGGTGTCATGGCGGGCATCAGCTATTGGTTTCCCAAGGCCTTTGGTTTCACGCTGAATGAGCGTCTCGGTAAAGCGGTGTTCTGGTGCTGGTTCTTCGGATTCTACCTCGCCTTCATGCCGCTCTACGTGCTGGGGCTCATGGGCGCGACGCGGCGCATGCAGCATTATTCGAACCTGCATTGGCAGCCACTCATGCTCGTTGCCCTCGCGGGCGCCGTATTGATTCTCTTAGGGATAGCTTTGACCGGCGTGCAGCTCGCCGTGAGTATTCGCCAGCGCGAACGTAATCGCGATGTGACAGGGGATCCGTGGAATGGTCGGACTCTCGAGTGGTCGACCCCGTCTCCCCCGCCGGCGTGGAACTTCTCGCTTCTGCCGCAAATTGACCGCGCGGACGCGTTTTGGGCCATGAAGCAACAGCCCGGGACTGCGCCGGGTCGCAACGTCAAGCGGTCCTATGAAGCGATCCACGTGCCTCGAAACAATCCGACGGGCTTCTATCTCGCGTTCTTTGCAGTATTGCTGGGATTCTCCCTCATCTGGCGCATCTGGTGGGGCGTCGGGCTGGGACTTCTGGGAGCGATTGTGGTGTGTCTCATGCAGGCGTGGAGGACCGACGGCGAGATCGAGGTGCCCGTGGAGAAGATCGCCGCCTTTGAGCGGCTCCATGGTCCGAAGGAGAGGGCGGTATGAGCGCTGCAGAGCAAACGCTCGAGACCGCCGATGCGGTGCCGCTCTCGCTGAGGGGCCCTGCGTCAACGCGCGTGGTCGCAGGCTACGGTTTCTGGCTGTTCCTGCTGTCCGACATCATTATTTTCGCCGCGCTCTTTGCCGCGTATGCAGTGCTTTCCGGCGAAAGCGCCGGCGGCCCAACGGCCGCCGACCTATTCGACAAGAGGCACGTGCTGATCGAGACCGCTTGCCTGCTGGCCTCGAGCGTCACCTGCGGGTTTGGTTCGCTCGCGGTGCAGAGCGGTGATAGAACCTCGACGTATTTTTGGATGACGATCACCTTCATTTTAGGTGTGACGTTTTTGAGCCTCGAAGTGAGCGAGTTCAGTCACATGCTCTCGATCGGCGCGGGACCGTCGCGCAGCGCCTTCCTCTCGGCTTTCTTTACCTTGGTGGGTACCCACGGACTGCACGTGACCGCAGGCCTCTGCTGGCTGATCGTCATGCTATTGCAGGTGACGACGCTCGGATTTCAGCCGATGGTCAGCCGCCGCTTCTTCTGCTTTGGCCTGTTCTGGCACGCGCTCGACATCGTTTGGATCGGCGTATTTACCATCGTGTACTTGGGAGCTCATCTATGAGTACTGAAATCGAAGCTCAAGGCATGGCTCCGGGTGCCAATGTGCACACGCACGGCACGCGCGGAAGCTATGTGATTGGCTTAGGCTATGCGGTCGTTTTGACACTGGCCTCGTTTTGGGCTTCGTCAACCGATGTGATATATCCGCCCGGCGTCCCCATCCTGTTGGGAGTTCTCGCGATAGCTCAAATGGGCGTTCACTTGGTGTTCTTCCTGCACATCTCGAGCGCGCCGGACCAAACCAACAATATTCTCGCGCTCGCCTTCGGCATTTTCGTCGTGGGTCTCCTGGTATTCGGATCGATGATCATCATGGCTCATTTGAACCACAACATGATGCCGATGGATCGATTGATGCAGCTGCAGATGCAGCGGTAGCGCTGCGGCTGAAGCCAATACGCCCATGGCGATCGCCCGGGATGATTCGCTGATAACCGCACTGTCCCGGCCAGGATGGCGCAAATATCTGGAGCTCACGAAACCCAAAGTGAGCTTGTTGATCGTATTCACAGCGATCGTGGGGATGGTGCTGGCCTCGCCTGGGATGGTGCCGATGTCGGCGTTGGTGTTCGGCACGATTGGCATCGCCATGGCGTCCGGCTCCGCGGCGACACTCAATCACATCCTCGACCGGCGTATCGATCAACAGATGGCGCGTACGCGGCGGCGGCCTCTGGCGACGGGGAGTCTGCGCACGAGCCAGGCGCTTGCCTTCGCGGGCGTCTTGTGTGTGGCCTCAATGATGGTGCTATGGCTGTCGGCCGGAGGTCTTTGCGCGCTGCTGACGTTCGGCTCGGTCATCGGCTATGCAGTGATTTATACGGGTTGGCTCAAACGCGCGACACCCCAAAACATCGTGATCGGCGGCGCCGCCGGCGCAGCGCCCCCGGTACTGGGGTGGGTGGCCGTGACCCACTCCGTCGATGTACAGGCATTGGTATTGTTCATGATCATCTTTACGTGGACACCACCGCACTTCTGGTCGCTCGCGATTGCGCGGCGCGATGAGTACGCCAAGGTGGGCATACCCATGCTGCCGGTGACCCACGGCATCCCGTACACGCGCCGGCAGATTCTGCTCTATACGATCTTGCTCATTCTGTGCACATTGCTCCCCGTAGTCATTGGCATGAGCGGATTGATATATCTGGCGGCCGCGCTCGCGCTCGACGCGCGCTTTCTCTACCTGGCCTTGGCTCTTCAGCCGGGCGTGCGGCCCGACCTTCCCATTCGAACCTTTCGATTCTCCATCACCTACCTGATGGCGCTGTTCGGTGCATTCATCGCCGATCACTATTGCAGGCTGCTCCTGTAAGGATCTGGGCCCCGGATCGTCGTTCACCCATTAGGGGGATGGGACTGCCTCATACCCTGCGTCAACCTCAGCGTCGCGGGCTATCCAAGTGCCCCCCTTCCTAAAGTGACGGAGATTCCAATGAGTAAGAATGTAGCGCAAGTCGTTGTCGAGACCTTGCAATCAGCCGGTGTCAAGCATTGCTATGGCATCGTGGGGGATACGCTGAACATGTTTGCCACCAGTCTGAGTCGCAGCGACATCAAGTTCGTCCACATGCGCCATGAGGAGGCGGGCGCCTATGCGGCACAGAGCGAAGCGCTTTTGATGGACCGCCTGACTGCCGTGGCCGGCAGCTGCGGGCCGGGCAGCTTGCATTTTATCAATGGGTTGTATGAGGCGAACCGCAATCGGGCGCCGGTCATCCTGATCGCGAGCCAGGTGGTGCGAAGCGAGCTTGGATTCAATTTCATTCAGGAAGTGGATTTCCAAAGTGTCTACAAGGGCTGCAGTGTATTTTGCGAAATGATCTTGACGCCGGAACAAGCGCTCCGAAAGACAGTCATGGCGTGTCAGGCGGCGATTTCCAAGCGGGGGGTGGCAGTTCTCATTCTCCCCGTCGACGTCGCGGATTCGGATGCGGTCAGCGAGCCGCCGTTTCGCGTCCATGTCAACAGGCCCGTCATACGGCCGAGTGATGAGGACCTGGACCAGATCGCCGCAATGCTGGCGGAAGGCACGAACATCACGATATATGCGGGGTCCGGTTGCGTGGACGCCCACGACGAGGTGGTCGAGCTTGCCAAGCGCCTCAAAGCGCCGGTCGCGCATACCTCGCGCGGCAAGGACGTGATCGAATACGACAATCCGAATAATGTGGGCATGACAGGCGTGATTGGGATGGAGTCCGGATATCACGCCATCTTGAACTGTGACACCTTGCTGCTTCTCGGTACCGATTTTGCGTGGCGGCAATTTTACCCGGACCATGCCAACATCATCCAAGTCGATATCGATTCGACCCATGTCGGCCGCCGCCATCCGGTCGACCTCGGCGTGGTGGGAAACATCAAGGACACGCTTCAGGCACTGCTGCCGCGCGTCGCGCAGCGCGAAGATGCCGCGTTTCTCAATTCCTATGTCGAACGCCACAGGAAGGCGCTCAAGGCGCAGGCGGAGAGAGCCACGCCGGGCCCTCGCGGCAAGATACCCGGCCAGTATTTGACGTCGATCATCAATCGGCTCGCCAATCAAGATGCCTTGCTTACGGCCGATGACGGGACGCCGCTCGTGTGGATGTTGCGAATGGTGGAGGCGAACGGTAAACGGCGCATGTTCGGCAGTCTTCTGCACGGCACCATGGCGACCTCGATCGGGAACGCCATCGGATTGCAGCAGGCGCAGCCGGGTCGTCAAGTCATCGCTTTGGCCGGCGACGGCGGTTTCACCATGTTGCTCGGCGACGTGCTCACCACCGTACAAGAGAATCTGCCGATTAAGATTGCCGTTTACGACAACGGCAAGTTGGGATTCGTGGAGCTCGAGCAGAAAGGCGAAGGCATGTTGCCGGTCTATACGGATCTTCTCAATCCCGATTTCGGCAAAGTCGCGCAAGCCATGGGGCTTTGGGGCAAGACCGTCAGCAAGGCAGAGGATCTGGAAGGCGCCGTGGCCGAGTGGCTCGGGCAGCCCGGGCCCGCATTGCTCAATGTCAAGGTCGAACCGATGGAACTCGTGATGCCGCCGCACACGTCAGTCGAGAACGTTTATGGGATGGCCATGTATTCAATCAAGGCCGTTATGCATGGAAAGGCGGGCGACATTTTCGAAATGATCGGCGAGAATCTCTAGGCGAGGGCCCGATCGGTGCCGCCGCGGTGAACACGATACTCATCTGTCGAGATTGCGACACCGTGTATCGCGCGATTCCCTTGCGGCGGGGCGATGTGGCCCTCTGCCGACGCTGTGATGCGGTGCTGGCACGCTATTTTGGCGCGAACGCAGAGAGCGGATTGGCACTCGTGTGTGCGGCGGCGATCTTTTTCGCCATCGCCAATCTCACGCCCATCCTAAGCATCGACGTGGCCGGCATAGAGACCCAAGCCAATGTCTGGTTTGCCGTGCGCTCGTTGCAGCAAGGTTGGATTTCAGTCGCTGCAGTCGGACTTGCGTTCACCACCTTTCTCATCCCTGCGGTGCAAATAGCGCTCCTCTTCTGGGTGCTGCTGTTCGCGCGCGTCGGGCACCGGCCGCCCGGTTTCGGACCCATCATGAGGCTGCTCCACCACATGCGTCCCTGGAGCATGACCGAGGTTTTCTTGCTTGGCGCTCTGGTCGCAATCGTGAAACTCGCGAATTGGGTCCCCATAACGGCGGGGCCCGGTATCTGGGCGATTGCGGCCTTAACAACGGTGCTAGCCCTACTCGGGCGCTGTGACCCGGAGTCTTGGTGGTCGATTGCCCGGGCAGTCAAGCCATGACGGCGCTGAGGCAATCACTCGAGCTCGGCTTAAGTCTATGCCGAACCTGCGGCCTTGTAGTGCCCCGCGCATCTCTCAGGATAGATCGGCGGTGTCCACGCTGCCGAAGTGGAATCGAGCAGCGCACGCCTTTCAGCACCGAGAAGACGCTCGCTTGGCTGATCGCGGGCATCGTCCTTTACATTCCTGCAAACCTGCTGCCCGTGATGCACACCAGCGGATTGCTGGGCGAGCAGGACAGCACCATTCTCGGCGGGATTCTCGAGTTCTGGCGCTCGGGGGATTGGGATATCGCCCTGTTGATATTCACTGCCAGCGTTGCGGTGCCATTCACGAAGTTCATTGCCATCGGTTTGCTGCTTCTCACGGTACGCAAGAGCAGCCGATGGCAGCAACATCAGCGGACCGTACTCTATCGGGTCGTGGAGTTTATCGGCTATTGGTCGATGCTCGATGTCATTGTGGTCGCGTTAACTGCGGCACTGATGCAATTTCAGGTGCTAGGCGCCGCCGAACCGCGCGCCGGCATAGCTTTCTTTTGCGCGGTCGTGGTTGTGACGATGTTGTCGGCATTGAGCTTCGACCCGCGCTTGATCTGGGATCGACCGGCATGAGCGCGGCGCCCACACCACCGTCCGAAGAGGAGCTTCCCGCGCCGGTGGTTCAAAACCGACGTTGGGTTCCGCGGTTGGTGTGGGTGGTGCCGATAGCCGCCGCCGTCATCGGTATGTCTCTGCTTGTCAGGAATTGGGCGAACCAGGGTCCGCGAATCACGATCAGTTTCCTGAGCGGCGAGGGGGTTCAAGTGGGCAAGACGCTGGTCAAGTATCGCGACGTCGCGGTGGGTCGCGTGTCGGCCGTCGGCTTGAGCGCAGATCACCAAACAGTCGTAGTGAGCGCCGATTTGTCGAAAGACGTGGCGAGCTTGCTGAGGACGGACACGCAATTCTGGATCGTGCGACCGCGCGTCGGCGTGGGCTCGGTGTCGGGGCTCGATACCTTGCTATCGGGGGTGTATATCGGCATGAAAACCGGCGCCGCCACGAGCCGTGAGCGCCAGTTTGTCGGGTTGGAGAATCCGCCCGCTCTTCCGCACGGCCCGCACGGCCGCGAGCTGCAATTGCACGCTACTCGCGCCGGTTCCCTCGCGATCGGTGCGCCGGTGTATTTTCGGCAGTTCCAAGTCGGTCGTGTGATCGATGAGAATTTGTTGCCCGACGGCAGCACGCGAGTGACCGTGTTTGTCGACGCGCCTTACGATGGCTTCGTGAAGTCCGTGACGCGCTTCTGGAATGCGAGCGGGATCGACGTCAAGCTCGATGCCGGTGGCCTGAAGGTGCAAACCGAATCGTTGGCGGCGGTGCTTGTCGGAGGCCTCGCTTTCGATGATGGGCCCACCGAAGCCGTCCCGGCAGCGGCCGGCACGCCAGGCGAATTCACCCTGTACAAAAACGAAACCGACGCGATGGCGGCGCCCGATGGGAACCCGCACTATGTCCGGATGCGGTTTGCACAAGCGCTGCGCGGCCTCGAGGTAGGCGCGCCGGTCGAATTCGTCGGGGTAAACATTGGGTCTGTCATCGCCGTGGACTTGGGCTACGAGCGTCAAGATAAATCCTTTCCGGTCAATGTGACAGCCAAACTCTATCCACGCCGTATGGGGCTGGCATATTCGACACTCGCTGCGCAGGGGAAGACCGAGAGCGATGAGACGCTCGCAGCGTTCGTGGGCACCTTGGTCAACCGAGGCCTGCGCGCACAGCCGCGATCGACAAACCTGCTGATGGGGACGCTCTACATCGCGCTCGATTTTATGCCCGCGAGTCCTCGAGTCCCCTTTGACGCATCGATTCGGCCGCTCGAACTGCCGACGGTGAATGGGACTTTTCAAGAATTGGAGGCAAGTGTCGGCCAACTGGTGAAGAAGGTGAACAATCTACCGCTCGAGAAGATCGCGGCGGATTTGCATACGGACCTGACAGACCTTCACGAAACCTTGAGCGAGATCCACAGCCGGATGCTGCCGAGCGCCGAGGATACCCTATCGGCCCTGCATAGCACGCTCGATTCCGCCGACCGGAGTTTGGACGTGGCATCGCCCTTGCAACGCGGTGTCACCGAGACCTTATCGGAGACCCGCAGCACCTTGCAGGCGGTGCGTGAATTGGCCGACTATCTCGATCGTCATCCAGATGCGCTCTTGCGCGGGAGGCGACCGCAGAAGATGCCGGAGAGGCCCGCGGCGTCATCCTCGGACGCCAAACCGTGAACTGCTTCTACCTACGTTTCGCTGTCGCGTGGCTCGTGAGCGTTGGGGTCGGCTGCACCTCGGCGCCCATTCGTTATTACACTCTGACACCGCCACCCGACAAGGCCTTGCCGGCTTCGGAGACTACCCTCGCGATCGATGTACGAATCATCCATACCCCGCCGCAACTCAACCGCTCCGAGCTGATGGTTCGTACCGGGCCGACCGAAGTGACACTTCTCGAGAATGAGCGATGGGCGTCGCCGGTGAACGATGAAATCAAAGATGCGCTGCGCCTCGAGCTACAGCGCCGCCTGGGCCGCATGACCGGATTGAACACCGCATTTGCCAAGCTAACGATTGACGTCGACGTGCGGCAACTCGAGGCGGAATTCGGGCGGTACGCACTGCTCGGGGCGTCTTGGAGTGCAACCTTGTCCGCCACGGATCCACGGTCCTCCAATGGCGCGCGGGTGACAGCCTGTACATTCCGGGCGGACGAAAAGATCCATGCCGGCTACGCGGAAATAGCCGAGGGGTACCAACGAGAGATCGCGGCGCTCGCCGAAGCCATCGTGGCCGTGTTGACGAGCCCCGGGAGCGGTATCGATGCGCCTTGCCAGAAATCAATCGAAGGTTCGGCCGGCGGATCCGGCTCGAAGGGCCACTAGTTTCACCGATGGGGGTTAGACATGTTTCGCCGAGTTCACCGAGTCAGGTCAATTCTTCGGTTTCTGCGTGAGCGAGCACCGCACTACGGTCCGCTTGCCAGAGATGATCTGCACAAGTTTCGCGACGAGATCGTCAAGGCGTCCGTGGGCGCGAGCATCTCTGCAGCCGCTGGCCTCATTTTTGCATGCTTCCTGTCGGTCGCAGTGATCGTGTCGGCATGGGATGGCCTGCATCGGACCGCGGTGGCGTGGGCGGTTTGTTGCGGTTGGGGCGTACTCGCGCTCGGTGGCTTATGGTATGCGCGAAAGGCCATCTCCGGTCCGCCGCCATTTCAGCTCATGGCGGCTGCGCTCGCCCGCGATTATACAAGCCTTCTCGCGTTGGTGGATCGACAAGAGCCGTAGGTGTTGATCCGTCAGGGCTGAACTCCCGCGATGTCGATCGCTCCCATGGAAAGCGCGAGCGCGGCCGCGGCTGTGTGTGCATTCGCGCGCGCATCTTCAACCTGCGTGTCGCCTTGGACGACGGCGTTCTCTTCGGTGGCAAGGTCCGTGTAGGTCCCGACCCCTTGGCGGTACGAGCGTAGCGCGGCCTCATAGGCTGTGTGCGCGGCCTGACTTAAGACCGTGGCGGCATCGTACTCGGCGAGGCTCGTCAACAATCCATTATAGGCGCGCACGACTTGCTGCGACGCGGAGTCGCGCGCGGCCGCCAGTTGTTCCTGTGCCTCCCGCGCTTTGGCGTCGGCCATGGAGATGCGATTTCGCCGCGTGCCACCGTCAAAGAGCGGGACACTAAACGACAGGAGAATGCTTTGCCCGGGCCGATCAATATTCGAATAAGGGCCGCCGTCGGAGTTCAAGGAACCGATATTCTGAAAGGCCTGTCCCTTGAGTTCAATCACCGGATAGTAGGACCGCCGCTCGCCCTTGAGAGCTGCCTCAGCCGCATCCACTTTGCCGAGCGCCGCAATGACATCCGGCCGGTGAGCGAGAGCTTGATCGATCGCCTTGGACACGCTGTCGGCCGGAGCGGGCGGCAGCGGCAACTCTGCGCTATCTACCACATCGATTTCCGTAGCAGCAGGCACACCGAGGGCGGCAATGAGATTTGCGCGCGCGGTTCTCTCGGTGCCCTCGGCCGCAGCCAGCGTATAGCGTGCTTGAGCCGTTTGTCGCTGCGCCTGCGCGACCGCAACTACGGTGGCGAGGCCGTTATTCTGCTTGGCAATGGCGGCATCCTGAGTGGTCAGAGCGGTACTCAAGGCCTTCTGCGCGGCATGCAGCTTCCCCCGGGCAGCGCCCAAGTCAAAATACGCCTGCGACACCTCGAAGATAAGTTTCTGATGGGCACCGGTGAAGGTCACATTGGCGACAAAAGAGTCTGCGCGCGCGGCTTCCAATTGGGCATCGCGTTGGCCGAAGTCGAAAAGCAGCCATTTCAGAGCCAGTGCGGGAATGACTTCCCGCGTATCGGAGACGAAATAGCCTGCCGGCACCAGGTTTCTGGGCATCGGCAACGGCGTGTGCTGAAAGCCGCCGATCGCCTGCAAAGAAAGCTGCGGAAGGTAGGCGCTTTCCGCGAGGCCGATACCCGCGGCCGCTTCGCGCGCGGCTTCCCAAGCTTCCCGCGTTGTTGGGTTTTCTCTTTCTGCCAGATCGACCAGCGCCGCCAGATCGTACTGCTTACGGGGAACCGAAAATTTGGTATCGCCCAGGGCTTCGGCGCGGCGGATGGCCGATTCTGGGATGGCCCAGGGTTGCTCGGGCCCCGGAGGTGCCTGCGCGACCGCCAGATGAGCGCTAAGCACACTGGCAGTAAAAGCCAATCCAAACGTCGAGCGTTCAATGCACTGCCGAAGCAACATGCTGAACCTCCGACTCGAGTTGTTCGATGGCGTGTTGGCTCAAGTGTGCGTCGGGTGCTGTCGCAGTCACGGGCGAGGAAGCGGCAGGCACAGGACTCGGAGGCTCCACCGGCCGACCTCTCGAGACGTTGTCTGCCGCGGACTCAGCCCAGTCGGCTAAGCGGCCGGTCGCTCCCGGTTCGGCGTAGGGGGAAATCGGATCCGCGGACACGACGAACGCCGCCCCCGCGAGCCGTTCAACACTCGCCACCGAGGGAACCGTTAGGCTCCTTCGGACATGGCTCGGAAGCATTCGCAGCTCGAAGAGGCTCAGGGTGCGCAATTGATCGGCCCGCACCAGTGCTCGAACGGTGCGCATGCGCGCCTCTCCGGCATTGCGTGGCTGGCGGATCACTTCTCCAATCGCGCGCAGCGCATCGGCAAGCGCCGCACGAACACCGGACCTGGCTGATTGGGCCCAAAACGAACTGAATACAATCGTGATCACGATATTCCCGAGCAGAATACCGGCGATCCGGTCGCGAAGGACCGTGAGGTCCGTCGCAGGGGCGTAGCCTTGTAGGATCCCTAAAAAGAAGGCGAATGCGATCTGCATGCCGGCGTACGCCAGCAGTTCACTGCTCGTCGCTACCCAGGCGGCGCCCACCGAAACGGCGAAAATCAGCAGACATAGTTGACCGATATCAGTGAGATGCGGGAGCACAAAGACAATGCACAGGCCTGCGATGAGTCCGCCAATGACGGCGCCGGAAAGCCTGAGTACTAATTTGTGCACGGTCTCACCCAGGCTGGAGAGGGCGACAAAAAAGCACGTGACGATGGCGGTGCGCATCCCCGGCCAGTCGAGAAGCGAGTAGATGGCGTACGAAACCATGACCGCCATCGTGGTCTTCAGGGCAAATTGCCAGTGCGCAGGATTGCTGAACGCGTCGGCGACGAAGAGTCGTCCAGGCGGGTGATGTGCTTCAGTTTTGTCGGGCGAGGCGACTGGGTGGCTGATCGCACCTAGGAGGCCGGACAGCATGCTGCGCACGGCAATCGCCGCCGAGGATTGTTCGATGCTCGCGCCGATGAATTGGGAGGCCGGCGCCACGGACTCATGCGTCGCTGGGGCGGTGTCCGACCCGATGGCGAGTCTGCAGGTTCGCAGCCGACTTGCCAGCTCTTCTCGTAGGGTATCCGGCAGATCGTCGGGAAGGGCCTCAGAAGCCACCAGCGCATCGAGAAGTGCACGTATCGCCGGCACCGTGAGTCGGCCGGCTCGCGGCCCATTTTCGGTGCTATGTTGCGCAATTTCGAGCAATGGTAGGAGCTGTGCCCGCCATTTAGGAAGGGATTTTCGGTAGTCGCCGTTCGCAAGCGAGGTCTCCCACTCCTTGAGGACCTTTCGGACGCTGCGGTCCATGAATGCCACCGCGCCCTGGCCAAACAGTAAATTGACGACAACCGTCACGGCGACCGGCACGAATATCACTACCCACGTCCACAAGGTCGCGCGTGTCAGGGCCTCCGGGCTTGGTACGTCATCGACCAGCGATTGCAGCAGCACGATGACAAAGCCGGCCAGGAAGGAGATGGGCCCTAGCGCAAACGTGCGCGCGGTAAACATCGCAGCAAAGGTCGCCATCGCCATGAGGGGTAATCGCAGTGCGGGTTCTGCGGTGTCGATGAGCTCCAAGCCCAGGACCAGGAGAACCGCGAGCGTGGCGGCGGCCAAGCCGCCGAGAGAGGCCGTCACGGTGGCGCTTTTCTCATCCTTGCTGATTAAAAAGCCGATATAGGCCATGTAGGTCGGCTGGGGTATCTGAAAGACCATCGCGATGACAACGGTGATCGTAGATCCAGTTGCGATGCGCGCGACCGCCGCCCATCGGCCCTCTCGCGACGCCAGTTCGAGGGCGAGCACTTCAAGCAGCGGGCGGGGTCGTTGCGACTCAGCGAGCGCCGTCATGATGCACTTTGACGGATGCGGTCAAACCCACGTGCATGGCAAAGGGAGGCGGGCTGTCGAGCCGGACCCAGACAGGAAATCGCTGCGCGACCACCACCCAGTTGAGGTCGCGTCCGGTGACGGGCAGACCAGGACCGTCTTGATCGGTCGCTTGCACGCCCGCGCCCAAGCTTTCCACCCGCCCTGCAACGGCACTGTTGCTTTCGGACATGGTCCACACCGTCGCTCGGTCCCCGACGGCGATTCGCGGCAATTCGGTTTCTCGAAAGTCGGCGATGGCATACCACGCATCGGACTTGATGAGACTGAACAGTGGATGGCCGGCGACGGCAAAGGTGCCTTCAGCAATCTGCAACCCGACCACCTTTCCCGAGAATGGCGCGCGCAGGGTGGTCAAATCGTAGTTGCGCGCGGCATTGGCCTGCGCAGCTTCCGCACCCTCCAATTGAGCTTCGAGACTCAAGGTGTCGCCCACCGCCTGGCGGGCCTGGGTGGCGCTTCGCGTAAGCGCCTGAAGGGACGCCTCGGCAGCGGCTTCGTTGGTCTTCGCTTCGTCCAACTGCTGTTGAGTAACGAAGCCCGGTTTCACCAGCGGCTCGAGACGTTGGCGCGTGTCCTGGGCATACTTCAGTTGGTCGCGCGCCTTCTGTACTTGGCTCATCGCCGCTTGGACGCCAGACCCCTGGGAGGTGACCTGGCGTCCTGTCAACGCGATCTGTGCCTTGAGAGCGGCCACCTGAGCGCGCGCCTGACGCAGCTGCAATTCGTACGGCACCGGATCAATGACGAGGAGCGGTGCACCCTTGGCAACATCTTGATCATTGGTGATGAGGATCTGGACAATTCGTCCACTGATCTCCGACGCCATCGCTGCGCTGTAGGCAAAGATGCGCGCATCGTGGGTGCGAGGACGCCGATCGATCGCGAAGAGGACGAGAATGCCCAGAACGATGGCCAGTCCGATTGCCAGCGTGGCGATCACTTTGCCGCGAGGCGACTTGGCTTCACTCACGGGCATTGCTCAAGACAGCCATATCAGCCACATGGCAAAGGTGCTCGCGCAGGCAATCGCCAGCATGACCACGAAGGGGACGGGGAGTTCCTCGAGCAACCCAGATGCTTTGAAAATTGCACGGGCTACGAGTGCCAATGCAATACCCACCAGCGCGCATACCATCCAGGACGGAAAATACGAGCCCAGGATGTTGCGCGACGGCGCACCGTCGCAGCCGCCCAGTAAACCCAGCATGGGCGCGGCGCACCACAACCGAACCGCCGGCGGCGAGGGGTAGGGCGCTCCGCGGTGCTCCGGAGAATCCATCGCGATACTCATAAGGGACCAGTGTCATCGGTTTACCCGCGGCCAGCAGCCCCCCCTTTGGGGGAGCCGCCTCGGCAAGGGATGGTCCGCTAGCGTGGATTGTCAAAAAATGACCGGATGCGATGCAGTAGCGACTGGCCGGCGCTGTCGTCGTTCGCGCGAACCGCCACGACTCGATTGAGAATCGCAAGGCCGCGGCGCGCAGACCGATCGAACTCGGCAAACAAGTTGGAATTCGCCGCGAGCAGCGGTTTTATGACGTGGCAGTCGAGTCCGTAGAGCTTGCAATGGGTGCGAGCCGTGGCCGTGGCCGCATAGGGCGCGCCGGTGAGCAGACTGACCTCACCGATGTAGTCGCCGGCTCCGATAAAGCCAGCCGTCTGCTGCCCGGAAAACTCAGTAAGTCGGCTGATCTCGAGAATCCCCGCGACGACGATGAAGAGCGTCGCTTCAGTACCCCCTTGCGAGAACAGCACCTCTCCGGGCTCGAGCGGCCGCGGCCTCAGGTGGGCAGCTAGTTCGGCCAGTTGCTCCGCCTCAAGGGTTTCGAAAAGGATGATGTCTTGAAGAAGTGGCAGCACCCCGTGAAACGGCCGATCCGTACCTTCATCGAGCGCTCGAACATCTTGCGAGGCGCACGGATAGTAGAGACCGGAATAGTAAAGTTGCTTCCTGGCAAGCCTGAACAGCAGATCTTTCGTCGTCGAGAGGTGTTCAGTGTCAGCGACCGAAAAATTCACCCGATATCGGCTTTCCCTCGACCCGAGGCGGGTCAGCACGGCGCTGGGGCCCGGCACGGGAAGAATAGGAGGGCATAGCAATGTGGCTTGTTGGAGCGTATCGATCACCCGCTCGGGATTTGAGTTGGCGGGACACGAGAGCTCTATGAATGCTGAACGAACGCGGGTCGGAAAGCTGCGGTTCACGATGTCGGACTTCGCGACCACACTGTTGGGGACGATCGCGACATCATCGCCGTCGGTGAGAATTCGAATCGAACGCCAGTTCATCTGCACCACTGTGCCCTCGGTTTTGTCGCCTAGCGAAATGCGATCGCCCACATTGAAGGGTGCCTCGATTCCGAAAGCGATTCCTGCGAACACGTCCGCCAGTGTGTTCTGCAGAGCAAGACCTAACACGATCGCCAGGACGCCGGAGGTCGCGAGCAGACCGCCGATAGGAAGCGCGAGCACGGAAATCAAGACAACCGATACGGCGGCGGTGTAGATGGCGGCGGCGGTGAGGTCAGGAAAGAGGCGTGCTTCGCGCCATCGGCGGTTGTGATTGAGCGTGAACGACATGGCCGCAACGAGCACTCGCGCGCCGAGCAGCCACCATATACCGGCTACTGCATTCAGCCAGATCGAAGCGGCGTTGGCTGTCCCGCCATTGCCTGCCAAGGGAGATGTTTGGTGCCGAATTAGTATGAAGGTCGCACCGACGAAGCACACGAAGTCAAACAAGTGGCGAACTCGCACGGAGAACGGTCGCAGCGCTATGTAGCTGACAAGGACGAAACCAAGGATCAAGACAGGTAACAGGGAGGTAGTCACGGTGCTGTGTCGCCTCATGGGGACGCTTGCGCGACGCGCGGTCACGCCATGTTAATGCACCCACCGATGCCTATCTCCCCCCGAAAGGGGGAGCAACTTACATCTCAGGCTGCTGTACGTTTCCAGCCGACTGGTGGTGAAACGTCGGGTGCAAGGGCAATGGAAAGACTCTCTGTCCAATCAGGTTCAGGCGTGCAGCGCCGGGCGAGACACTGGCTTGGCACGTTGTGCGTCTTCGTATCACTGTGTCATTGCGTGCCTGCCAACGCAGAAGAGACGCCCGATATTGCCAAGCAGGCACAAAATCCCATCGCCTCGCTGATCTCGGTCCCGTTCCAAAACAATGCGACCTTCGGCGTCGGCGAGAATTCGCGCGTGCAAGACTCGCTTCTGATCGAGCCCGTAGTGCCTTTCAGGCTGACTTCGGACTGGAATCTGATTACGCGTACCATTGTCCCGTTGATCGATCAGCCGACACTGGCGCCGGGTCTCGGAAATGTCAGCGGCCTGGGTGATGTGCAACTATCGCTGTATATGTCCCCCGTCGAGCCTTTCAGGGGGTTGATCTGGGGACTGGGACCTTCATTTTCATTCGCAACCGCGAGCGATCGGAGCTTGGGTACCGGCAAGGACAGCGCAGGACTTTCTACCGCACTCCTTACCATTCATGGCCCGTGGTTGGTGGGTGTCTTGATCACCGATGTTGCGTCGATAGGGGGTCAAGATGATCGGAAGAGCGTTCACCAATTCTTGGTGCAACCGTTCGTCAATTACAACTTTTCGCACGGCTGGTATGTCGACAGCTCTCCCATCATCACCGCGGATTGGAAAGCGGCCTCGGGGGACAAATGGACGGTACCCATGGGCGGCGGCGGCGGCAAGATATCTCACGTCGGACGACAGGCAGTGAATGCGTATATTCAAGCTTTCGACGATGTCGTCCGACCTCACGAGGGCGGCACGTGGACCCTTCGTCTTCAGGTTCAGTTGCTTTTCCCGAAGAAGTAGACTTAACAGGATGACCTTGCTCCCCCAACCGAGGGATGGAGATCTCCGAAGGGGGGCACACACAATGACGCCACCTTCATCGGACAGTGCTTTTAAGGGGGTCCACCAACATGCTTCACGGATTTTCAGTTCCTCTCACGCCGCAAGGTAATTCCGCATTGGCGTCACCGCCTCCCTGGCATTACTCGAGCGACTGCCTCGCCATCGAATATTGGGCCGATCCTGCTGCGATTGCGGCGCTTTTGCCGCCCGGCGTGACGCCGGACGAGAAGTCTCGAGGTCGGGCGTTCTTTTGGTTTCTCGACTGGCAGTTCACGGGCTCCAACGATGAGGTCACCGATCCCGCACGCTACCAATACCGCGAAGCCTTCGTGCTGGTCGAGGCCGTCTTTGAGCGCACGCCCATCAATTACTGTCCCTACATATTCGTCGACAATGACGCAGCCATTGCGCGCGGATGGGCGCAAGGCTTTCCGAAGAAATACGGCAGTATCTACCAAACGCGGACCTTCTGCGCGCCCAGTGCCGCCGCCGCCCCTCTTGCAAAGGGAAGCCGGTTCGGCGCCAGTGTTGCGGCGCATGGCGAGCGATTGGCGACGGCGCGTCTGCAGCTCGAGGAAAAGGTCGCCGATCCTGCGAAGGTGTTCAACCGTCCGACGGTGATGCGCCGGTATTTCCCACAGCTCGCTGCTGCGCGCCAGACGACGCCGCCGGTCGATGAGCTCACGATGTCGCTCACTGACAATCTGGCCATCGTCGAAGTGTGGGCAGGGACGGCGGAGCTGACGATTCCGGAAGTGCGCGGCGAGGACATGCATTCGCTCGCGCCATTGCGAATCGGGCGGGGATTCAGGCTCGGCATGTCGTACTCGGTCACTGATTTACGCATTTTGAAAAACTACGCCGCTTGAGGTCTTGGCCGGCGCACGCCGGCGGCGGGGTTAGGAGGCGTTTCGATGCCCTTGTATACGATCACGACGCAAGCAGGCGTCCTCGATAGCCCTGCCAAGGGGGATTTGGCGGACAAGCTGACTGCATTTCACGCCGAGTACGCCGGAGTGCCCAGGAACTGGGTGCATATCGTCTTTCATGAGTACCCGAGCGGAAGCGGGTTCACCGCAGGCAAGCCTTCGCCGACGGCGGCCCTCACGCTCCTGATCCGGACCGGGCGCTCCGCGGACTATAAGCGTGAAATGCTCAAACGCCTCTGGTCGTTGGTGCAAACAGCAACCGGCGCGCCCGATGAGGAGATCGTCTTGGGTATTCAGGAGGTTCCATCCAGTCAGGCGATGGAAATGGGACAGATCATGCCTGACGTCGCAGGCTCCCGCGACGCACGATAGGAGGATCGAGATGGCTAATGTTGCTGACCGAATAATTGAGACGCTCGAAGCCGCCAAGGTGCGGCGCATTTACGGACTGGTGGGTGACTCACTCAACGGCATTACCGAATCACTGCGCGTGCGCGGCAAGATCGAGTGGATTGCTGTCAGGCATGAGGAAGTCGCGGCGTTTGCCGCCGGCGCGCAGGCGCAGCTGACCGGCGAACTCGCCGTGTGCGCTGGAAGCTGTGGCCCCGGCAATCTGCACCTGATCAATGGGCTCTTTGACTGTCATCGCAACCGCGTGCCCGTGGTGGCCATCGCGGCGCATATTCCCAGTACCGAGATTGGTTCCAGTTTTTTTCAGGAAACCCATCCGCAATCGCTCTTCAAGGAATGCAGCCACTACGTCGAGCTCATTTCCGATCCGATTCAGGTACCGCGAATCGTCGAAACGGCGATTCGTGAGGCGGTGGCGAAGCAGGGCGTTGCCGTCATCGTGATTTCCGGCGATGTTGCCCTGAAGGACGCGGGACCGGTGGCACCCGCTCCGAAGCCCGTGTCGCGATTGCCTCGCGTGTGCGCGGCCGAGGAGGACATCGAGGACTTGGTCAGCTTTCTGGAAAGGGGTGAAAGAACCACTCTTCTCTGCGGCGCGGGTTGCGCAGGTGCCCACGATGCCGTGATAGCCCTCGCGGCCAAACTCAAGGCGCCCATCGTGCATGCGCTGCGTGGCAAGGAGCATATCGAATGGGATAACCCCTACGATGTGGGGATGACGGGATTCGTCGGATGGTCCTCCGGATACCACGCCATGGAAGGATGCGACACCCTGCTCATGCTCGGAACCGATTTCCCCTATCGACAATTCTATCCGACGAAGGCTCGAATTGCGCAGATCGATATTCGCGGCGAGAATCTCGGGCGGCGTTGTCGGCTCGATCTCGGTGTCATTGGGGACGTGCGCGAAGTCCTATCGCGACTGATCGAACGAGTGTCGGCGAGATCCGACGATTCTCACCTGAGCGCCGCCGTCAGCCACTACGCCAAAGCCCGGAAGGGTCTCGACGATCTGGCCAAGGAATCTTCGAAGCACACACCCATTCACCCGCAGCTGGTCGCGAAAGTGGTGAGCGATCTCGCCGGCGAGGATGCGATTTTCACCTGTGACGTGGGTGAGCCGATCGTGTGGGCTGCACGATATCTTAAGATGAACGGCAAGCGCCGGCTGGTGGGCTCGTTCTTGCATGGGTCAATGGCCAACGCCATGCCGCAAGCCATCGGTGCGCAGTTCGCGATGCCCGAGCGGCAGGTCATTTCCATGTCGGGCGATGGCGGATTCGGCATGCTCATGGGCGATCTGCTGACCGTACGCCACTTCAAGCTGCCGATAAAAATTGTCATCTTCAATAATGGACTCCTGGGCTTCGTCGACATCGAGATGAAGGCGGGCGGTTTTTTGCCGATAGGCACGCGGCTCGACAATCCGAATTTCGCGAGCATGGCCGAATCCATGGGGATTTATGGTGTGCGCGTGGAGGATCCGGGCCAGCTGAAATCAGCCATCGCAGCAGCCTTTGCCCATGAGGGTCCTGCCGTCATCGACGTGTTGACCGATCGACAGGAACTCGTCATGCCGCCCGAGGTCAAGCTCGAGCAAGCGAAGGGCTTCAGCTTATGGATGCTCAAGGCGGTACTCAATGGCCAAGCGAACGAGATCGTGGATGTGGCGAAGACGGCACTCATCCGCTGATCTGAGATCAACGTTCTCGGCTCCTTCCGGCCCGAACCAAAGGAATGCTTCTCCTTGAACGCCACCACTAGTCTTCCGCGAGCTCGGACTGACACGGCAGCGCGCGCTTTCGTCGTCGCCTGGGTGTTCTCGCTCGCATTCTATTTTCTCGAATACGCCGTGCGTTCCTCCCCGGCGGTGATGATTCCGCAATTGGCCAAGACCTTCGGTGTCTCGACACTCGGTGTCAGCGATATCCTCGGGACGTACTACTACACCTACTCGACCGCGAGTCTCCTCGCCGGGGTATTGCTCGACCGGTTGGGGGCCAAATACGTGGTCTCAACGGGGATGGCAATCCTTGGGGTTGGGTGCCTCTTGTTCATAGCGCCGCAAGAAGGGACTGGATACCTGGGACGGTTGCTGCAGGGTGCGGGTTCCGCGTTTGCATTCACAGGGGCGGTATATCTCGCCTCCCACGGTTTGCCGGCGCGGCGTTTGGCAACCGCCATCGGTGTCACTCAGTGCGTGGGCATGCTCGGCGGCACGGCCGGTCAGCTCGTGGTCGGCCGCTGGATCGCCGACGGGTTGCCGGTCCCACAATACTGGGGCCGCACGGGTGTCGTCGTCCTCCTAGTAGCGGCAGGGTTGTGGTGGATCACGCCGAAAGAAACACCCAGCATATCGCAGGGAAAAGCGCGTGGTGTACAGGGAAAAGCAAGCGGCGGAGTCCTGGCCACGTACAGAGTCGTCTTCTCGAATCCGCAGTCCTACCTTTGCGGCCTTGCCGCCGGCTTGCTGTTCGTCCCGACCACGGTTGGGGACATGGTCTGGGGCGTGCGCTTCTTCCAGACCGACAAATCGTTTTCCTTTTCAGATGCAGTCTTCGCCATTTCGATGGTGCCGCTCGGATGGGTGTTCGGCTGCCCGTTGCTCGGCTGGCTTGCAGACCGGCTCGGTCGGCGCAAGCCCGTCTATCTAAGCGGTGCGGCGTTCATGCTGATCGGCTTCGTGCAACTGATCTATGCTCCGGCACTCCTTCCCACATGGCTTACGCTGTTC
>Ga0210391_10000503_pt1 | contig 40834 bp, 36 predicted proteins | sample IncBWC12OmetaG_FD_160573 | JGI IMG/M metagenome (GOLD analysis project Ga0210391, IMG submission 160573) | Forest soil microbial communities from Barre Woods Harvard Forest LTER site, Petersham, Massachusetts, United States - Inc-BW-C-12-O ...
GCCGCCAAGCGCATCGGCATCACCCGCGCGCACCTGGAAGAGGATGCCGGCAAGTCCATGCACGAGGGCCTGGGCGCCCACTCCGGCATCGACCTGAACCGCGCCGGCACGCCCCTGATCGAGATCGTCTCCGAACCGGACATGCGTTCGGCAAAGGAGGCGGTGGCGTACCTGAAGAAGATACATACCCTGGTGCGCTACCTTGAGATCTGCGATGGCAACATGCAGGAAGGTTCCTTCCGCTGTGACGCCAATGTCTCGGTGCGCCGCCGCGGGCAGGAGAAGTTCGGCACCCGCGCCGAGATCAAGAACATCAATTCCTTCCGCTTCGTGGAAAAGGCGATCCACTACGAGGTGGCGCGCCAGATCGACATCATCGAGTCCGGGGGCAAGGTGCTGCAGGAGACGCGCCTGTACGACCCGGACAAGGGCGAGACGCGCTCGATGCGCTCGAAGGAAGAAGCCAACGACTACCGCTACTTTCCGGACCCGGATCTGCTGCCGGTGGCGGTCAATGGCGCTTTCATCGCGCAGATCCGTGCAACGCTGCCGGAGTTGCCCGATGAGAAGGCGGCGCGCTTCGCCGCGGCCTTCGGATTGTCGGCCTACGATGCCGGGGTGCTCACCGCCAGCCGCGAACTGGGTGATTACTTCGAGGCGGTGGTGAAGCTGATCCCGCAGGACCCGAAACTCGCCGCCAACTGGGTGATGGGCGAGCTGGCCGCGGCGCTGAACCGCGACGGCATCGACATCGCCGCCAGCAAGCTCGGCCCGGCGCGGGTTGCGGGTCTGCTGCAGCGTATCGCCGATGGCACCATCTCCGGCAAGATCGCCAAGGAGGTCTTCGAGGCCATGTGGAGCAGCGGCGCCGACGCCGACTCGGTCATTGCCGAGAAGGGCCTCAAGCAGATCTCCGATCCGGCCGCCATCGAGAAGGCCATCGATGAGGTGATGGCGAGGAGCCCCGGGCAGCTGGCCGATTATCGTGCCGGCAAGGACAAGCTGTTCGGCTACTTCGTCGGCCAGGTGATGAAGGCTACCGGCGGCAAGGCCAATCCGGCGCAGCTGAACGAGCTGCTCAAGAAGAAGCTCGCGGGCTGAGGCCGGCGAGCCGGGTGGCATGGTCGCGCACATCCCGCGGCCAGGACTGGATATGGGCGGCAAAGCGCTGCGCGTCGTGGGCAAACAGGGCGCGCGTGGCTTCCTCGAAGCCCGGCAGGTCACCGGCGATGGCCGACATGAAATGGTAGGCGCGCTCATGGGCCAGTCGGCGCTCCTCCTGGCCCGAGCCATCGCGTCGGGCGCGCTCCACCAGTTTGCGCAAGGCGACCGAGGCTCCCCCGGGCTGGGCCGCCAGCCACTCCCAGTGCCGCGGTAGCAGCGTGACCTCGCGGGCTGTCACCCCGAGTTTCGGGCGTCCGCGGGGACGCGCCTGCTGCTCGACCCCGCGCAGGTCGACGTCGCGCGAGCGTCCGGTGGCGTCATCGAAAATCAGCACCGGCCCGCGCGCGCCGCGCTCCAAGGCGCGTTTGGCCGCGAGATTGACCTCGGCCAGAGGGCCTGCGGCCAGCCGTCGGTGCCCATCAAAGCCCGTGTAGGAGTCAGGGGAGCTGCTCATGATTTTCCTTGAAATCAACCAGTTGTATGGATTATATCCGGATATAAAGACTCGTCAATTAAATCCGGGTAAAAACAATGCACCAGGTCAAGGGGTATTGTGATTGGCCGCCACCGCCCCCAAAGTGCGGCCATGAGCACTGAATTCACGGCACCGGAGCAGGTGCAACGCTTCATATTCGAAGGCAAGCCGGTGCGCGGTCACTGGGTGGGCGTGGGCCAGGGCTGGCGGGATCTGCGCCAGTTTCGCGAGTACTCCCCGCCCGTTCAGGAGCTGTTGGGGCAGGCCGTGTGCGCCGTGCTGCTGCTGGCGGCCACTTTGAAGTTCAAGGGCACCCTGACGCTGCAGCTGCAGGGCAATGGCGCCGTCAGCCTGCTGGTCGCCCAGTGCACCCATGACTTCCGCTACCGGGCCCTGGCCCGAGCCCAGGGTGAGGGCACGGCGACGTCCCTGACACCTGAAGTCTTCCGCTGGCTGGTCGGGGATGAGGGCCGCCTGTCGGTGACCATCGAAGCCGAGGAACGCGACCTGCGTTACCAGGGCGTGGTGCCGCTGTCCGGACATTCCCTGGCGGCCTGCCTCGAGCAGTATTTTGCCTCCTCGGAGCAGTTGCCGACGCGGGTGCGGCTGGCCGCTGATGCCAACACGGCCGCAGGCCTGCTGGTGCAGCGCCTGCCGGGCGTGGGGGGCAGCGCTGCAGAGGCTGCCGATGATGAAGCCGGATCGGCCTGGGACAGCGCGCAGGCGAGTCTGGAGGCGGTGACGGCCAGTGATCTGCTGCACTTCACCGGCGAGGAGCTGCTGCTGCAGGACTTCCGCCAGCATGACGTGCGGGTGTTCCCCGGTCTGCCGGTCAGCTTCGAGTGCCGCTGCGACCCGCAGCGGGTGGCCAATATGCTGCGCGGCCTGGGCCTGCAGGAAGTGCGCGATGTGCTCAAGGAGCAGGGCGCCGTCACGGTGACCTGTGACTTTTGCAATCGGCCCTACCAGTACGACGCGGCTGCCGTTGAGGCCCTGTTCGGCGAACCGGGTCGCGGCTCCGGCCAGGCTCTGCACTGAGCCGGGCCGCAGGTCTCAGCCGCTCGCCAGCGCCTGGATGATGTAGTCGGCCGCGACCGCGGCGCCGTCAATTCCGATCAGGCCGCCGGCCACCTCGCGCGCGGCGGCGGCATAGCTTGGCTGCGCGAGCAGCGGCCGCAGCTGCTGCACCAGGCGTGCGGCGCTGACACGCCGGAAGGGCAGGGTGCGTGCCACTCCCAGGCGCGCGGCCCGTGCGGCATTGTCCGGCTGATCGAACCAGACCGGGGTGATGAGCTGGGGTCGGCCGGCGCGCAGCGCCTGAGCCAGGGTGCCGATGCCTGCCTGGTGCACGACCACGCAGGCATGCGGGAAGACCTGCGAATACGGCAGATAGCTGAATTCCCGCGCCCATTGCGGCAGGCTCGGCAGGCTGCCGGTGCCGGTGATGAGGATCGCGCGCCGGCCGAGGCGACGCGCGGCCTCGAGTGCGGCCAGCCAGAAATCCCCGCCCAGCCACACCGCCGAGGAACCCAGCGCGAACACCAGCGGCGGCGCGCCCGCGCCCAGAAATTCCTGCAGCTGCGCGAGCACGCCGGGCGCGGGCGCAGTGCCGTCATACAGCGGCGTGCCGCACAGGCGCGTATGCGGCGGCCAGTCCGGCTGCGGCCGCATCAAGGGCGCATCGAACAGTGCCAGCGTCCCCAGGCTCGAGAACTGACCTTCGAAGATCATGACCTTGCCGCTGGCGGGCAGCCCCAGTTCGCGGCGGTACTCGTGCAACGGCTGTTCCCAGCGGCGCACCTCGCCGCGGATCAGATGCAGCACCGCCTCGTAGACCGCAGGACCCAGACGCCGTGCCATCTGCAGCGAATTGAGCGGTGCCAGCGCCGGGGGGTCATCGCGCGCTAGAAAATTTGCCGGTGCCAGGATGCTGGAAAGCCAGGGCTTGCGCTGTTCCTCGGCCACCACTTGCAGCATGAAGGTGAGCGGATGACCGATCAGCAGATCGGCCCCGTCGGCCGCCGCGCGCAGCTGCCGATGCGACTCGCGCAGGTGCGGCATGATCAGTCCCCTGATGAGGGCCTTGCTGCCGCGTAGCGGGTGCGCGACCCGTCGGGCCAGCTCCTGCGGCGTGCCAAGTTCGACGAGGCTCGGCGCCACCGGCGCGAACTCCAAGCCCGCGGCCTGCACCTGCGCCTGGTAGTCGCTGCAGGTCGCAAGGCGCGCGTTGATGCCGCGCGCCTTGAGCGCCCGGCCCACCGCTATGTACGGATGCAGATCACCCAGAGAGCCGAAAGTGGCCAGCAGTACGCGCGCCATCAGTGAAGATTTCGCAGGTAGGAGACCTCACCCAGCGCGCGCATCTGGGTGAGTATCCACTCGCGCCGGGCGACGACGTAGGCTGATGGCCGGTCGGCATGCAGACGCAGCGGATTGGGCAGTACCGCCGCCAGTTGTGCCGCCTCGCTGCGGCTCAGGGCCGCGGCATGCTTGTGAAAATAGACCTGGGCGGCGGCCTCGACGCCGTAGACATCCGGACCGAACTGCGCGCTGTTCAGGTACACCTCCAGGATGCGGGTCTTGGGCCAGCACAGCTCCAGGAGCGCGGTGAACCAGGCCTCGAAGGCCTTGCGCACATAGCTGCGCCCGCCCCACAGGAACAGATTCTTGGCGGTCTGCTGGGAGATGGTGCTGGCGCCGCGGGTGCGTATGCCGTCCTCCTGCTCGCGCAGCGCATCCTGGATGGAGTCGAAGTCGAAACCGTGATGGAAGGGAAACTTCTGATCCTCCGAGGCGATCACGGCCAGCTGCATGGGGGCGGCGATGCGCCCGCGATCGACCCAGGCATGGCGCAGGTGGAAGCTGAAATCGCCGTGCGCGAGGGCCTCGAGCCGCGCCTCCAGCATGAAGGCGCTGGTGGCCGGTGGCCACCAGCGCATCAACAGTACCGCCGCGATGCTCAGCAGCGCGCCGCCCAGGAGCAGGGCGAGAAACCAGCGCAGCAGCTTGCTTAGGGTACGGCGAATGGCCTGAGTTCCTGCGCGGCCACCCGTCAGCTGGCCGCTATTTCGCGCGCGGCAATGATCACCACGTCCTCCACCGGGACGTCATCGTGCCCGCGCCGCCGGCCGGTTTTCACGCCGGCGATCTGGTCGATCACGTCCATGCCGTCGACGACTTTGGCAAACACCGCATAGCCGTAGGAGCCGGGCTTGTGATCCAGGAAGTCGTTGTCCTTGAGGTTGATGAAGAACTGGGAGGTGGCGCTGTTGATGTCGTTGGTGCGCGCCATCGACAGCGAACCGCGCTCATTCTTCAGCCCGTTGGTCGCTTCGTTCTTAATGGGCGCGTGATTGGCTTTCTGGCTCATGTCCGGCGTCAGACCGCCGCCCTGGATCACGAAGCCGGGAATCACACGATGGAAAATGAGACCGTCAAAGAATTCCTCGCGGACATAGCGCGCGAAATTCTCGACCGAGACCGGCGCTTCGTTGGGAAAAAGCTCGATGGTGAAGTCGCCGAGCGTGGTCTGAAATCGGATCATGAGGAGCTTCCTTGTGACTGCGGGGGCGCGATCCGGGGCCAGTGACCTTCGGTCACGCGTTCGTGGCCGCCCAGATCGCGGTGCGAGCGTACGCTGCCGAAGCCGCGGGCCACAAGTTCATGGGCCACCGCCTCGGCCTGCGCGGCGCCGTGCTCCAGGGCCAGCCAGCCGCCGGCCCGCAGGTGCTGCGGCGCCTCCCGGATGATGGTGCGCAGGTCGGCCAGTGCGTCACTGCCGGGTGTAAGTGCCTGCAGGGGCTCCTCCTTGAGGGCCAGCAACGCCGGATCGCGGGCGTCGACGTACGGGGGATTGCTGAGCACCAGGTCAAAGCGCTGTTCGGTCAGACCGGAAAACCAGGAGCCGGTGTGGAAACTGACATTGGCCAGACGCAAGCGCCGGGCATTGTCCCGGGCGACGGCCAGGGCCGCCGCCGAGGCATCGCTCGCCAGTATCTCCCATTCGGGCCGTTCCGCCGCCAGCGCCAGGGCAATGGCACCCGAGCCGGTGCCCAGATCCAGCACGCGCGCGGTTGGCGCCGGCACCAGGCTCAGCGCGCGTTCCACCAGCAGCTCGGTTTCCGGACGTGGCACCAGGACATCACGGGTCACGCGCAGTTGCAGCGTCCAGAACTCGCGCACGCCGGTGATATAGGCCAGCGGTTCGCCCTGGGCGCGACGCTCGATGAGCGCCAGGTAGCGCTCCTGGTCGGCAGCCGTGCGCGGCTCCTCGGGGTGGGATTTCAGCCGCACCGGCGGGACACCCAGACAGAATGCCAGCAGGATCGCGGCATCCAGACTCGGCCACTCCAGGACCGACGCCAGCGCCGCCGTGCCGCGTGCCAGTAAATCCGAAGTCGTGAGCTGCACGGTCATCCTTTAGTATTGGCAGATGCCACAGATTTTGTATCCCCCCGCCCGGGCCCAGAGCGTGCGCGAAGTGTTGAATACCGGCGGGCAGATTTTCCGCCTGTCGCTCAATGCGACGCTGCCTTACGGCATCCTCATCGCGCTGTGCGGGGAACTGCCCAATCTGCGCAACCTCAGCCTGGACCTGCCGGTGCAGACCCTGGTCAGTACCGATCCGGGCTGGTGGGCCTGGTTCGTGGCCGGCACCATGCTCGCACTGCTGTTCGGCGGCGCCATGATCCTGCGCCAGAAGGCGCTCGCGGCCGGGGAGCGTACCAGCGTCGCGGCGGAAATGCGCCAGGCCTTCGGACTGTTGTCGCGCCTGATCGTGTGTGTGGCGCTGTCCACCGCGGCGGTCATGCTCGCCCTGCTGCCGGTGGGCGCCGTGCTGCCGCTGACGGGCCTGAATCCCACCCTCACCAACCTGGCCTCGGTCAAGGTAGGCATGCTGCTGCTGTTGATCCCGGCATCACTGCCCGGGGCGTGGCTGTCGCTGGGTCTGTTGTTCGCACCGGCGCTGCTGGTGCTGCGGAAGCTCGGCCCGATCGCGGCGATGGGTGGCAGCTTTGGACTGCTGCGCGGCAACTGGTGGCGCGCCTCGCTGCTGACCGGGGCGCTGGCCGGCATACTGGTGTTGGTGCTGGTGCTGATGGCGACCGTGGCCGGGGCCGCGGTGGTGGTCTCGGGGGTCACGGACGTGAAATCCGTGGCGACCATGGCGCTACCGCTGGGTATCGTGTGCCGCGCCATCATCACGCCCTGGTGCGGCGCGCAGCTGCTGGCCATGATGGGGGATCTCATGGTGCGTCAGGATGAAGCGCGTCGCGCCGGCACCGGCGACAGCAACGGCACCAGCACCGGACCAACTGCCTAAAGTGACGCACCCATGAAGCTGCTGCTGATCGAGGATGACCTGGAGGCCGCCAAGTTCCTGCAGAAGGGCCTGAAGGAAAGCGGCTATGAAGTGGCCCTGGCCAGCGATGGGCGCGACGGGCTCAAGCAGGCGCAGGAACAGACCTACGACCTGCTGATCACTGATCGCATGCTGCCGCACCTGGACGGATTGGCGCTGGTACGGGCCCTGCGCGAGCAGGGGGTGCGCACTCCGGTGCTGGTCTTGAGCGCGCTGGGCACGGTCGATGACCGGGTACTGGGCCTGAAGGCCGGCGGCGATGACTACCTCACCAAGCCGTTCGCATTCTCCGAACTGCTGGCGCGCATCGAGGCCCTGCTCCGGCGCAGCGCTGCTGAAAAGAATGTACCGCAGACCAGGATCCGCGTCGCCGATCTGGAAATGGATCTGCTGAGCCGTTCGGTCACGCGTGCCACCCGGGAGATCCAGCTCACCGCCCGCGAATTCAAGCTGCTGGAGTTCCTGATGCGCCACGCCGACCAGGTGGTCACGCGCACCATGCTGCTGGAGGGGGTGTGGGATCTGCAGTTCGATCCGCAGACCAATCTGATCGACGTGCACATGAGCCGGCTGCGCCAGGCGGTGGACAAGGGCTTCGCGCGACCGCTCATCCATACCGTGCGCGGTGCCGGCTATGTGATCCGCGATGAAGATAAGTCCGCTTAGGACTTCCGCGGCACGCCTGGCGCTGGGCTACGGCGCGATATTCACCCTGGGTGTGGGCGCGCTGCTGGGCACGGTGTACTTCCTGACCATGACCGTCATCGAGAACGATGCCGATGCGGTCATCTCGGCGGAGCTGGAGGGTCTGACGGATCAATACCATCGTGCCGGCCTGCCCGGGCTGGCCGATGAGCTCAGCTTCCGCGGCGACAGCTGGAATGGCACCGGCGCGGTGTATCTGCTGGTGGACCAGAACCTGGTGAAGGAGGGCGGCAATCTCAAGAACTGGCCCTTCGAGGACATCCCCGCCGGACAATGGACGCAGTTTCGTATCGAAGCCCATGCCAACGACAAGGTCGTGACCCACCCGGTGCGCGCCAGCATCTCGCTGTTGCCGGATGGCCATCGATTGCTGGTGGGCATCGATGTGACGCAGCAGGGGCGCTTCGCCAATACCTTCCGCTATGCCACGCTGTGGGGCATCGGCCTGACGGCGCTCGGCGGTGCGGTCGCCGGATATTTCCTCAGTCGCAAACTGACCCGCCGGGTGCAAAGCGTGGCCGACACCTGTGATGCCATCGTCGCGGGTGATCTTGACCGGCGTCTGCCGGTCAATGGTTCGCAGGATGAGTTCGATGCGCTGGCACTGGCGGTCAACAACATGGTGGACCGGCTGGCCGAGAACACGCAGTTGCTGCGGGCGACCTTCGACAGCGCGGCGCATGACCTGCGCGGCCCGCTGTACCGGCTGCGCGGGCGGCTGGAGGACGCCGGCCGCATGCCGACCACCGAGGCGCCGGTGCGCGCCGGCATCGATGCCGCGCTCACGGAACTGGACCGCGTGCAGCGCACGCTGGCCACCTTGCTGCAGATCGCGCAGGCCGAGTCCGGCAGCGTGGCGGCCAATCACGTCAGCGTCGATCTGGCGGAGCTGATCACCGACATCGGGGAACTGTACGAACCGGCGGCGCGCGAGCGCAACATGACGCTGCGCGTGACCGCCGCCGGCAGCTGCCCGGTGAATGGCAATCGCCAGCTGTTGGCGCAGGCGGTGGCGAACCTGGTGGAGAACTCGCTCAAATACATTGCACCGGGCGGTCATATCGAGATCCGCGCGCAGCGCGAGCAGCAACTGGTGTGGCTGTTGGTCGCCGATGACGGCCCCGGCATTGCGGCGGATGATCGGGCCGCTGCGCTCAAGCCCTTCGTGCGGCTGCCCCAGGCCAACGCGCAGGATGGCAGCGGATTGGGCCTGAGCCTGGTGGCGGCGATCGCGCGGCTGCACCACGCGCAGCTGCTGCTGCAGGACAATCAGCCCGGGTTAAGGGTTGGTCTTGGGTTCGCTGCCGCCGCGTGAGCCGCTACGCGCGTGATGCGCAGACATGCAGCTTTTGATGAAGGTTTCGCGCACCGCGGTCTGCAGCTTCCTGGCATCGGCCGTGGCGTTGCAGGCACGCATGCGTTGCTGCACGTTCTTCGAGACCGGCGTCGCCGGCACCGCCACCAGCGGGGGGGTCGCGGTGACCGGATGGGTGGTGGGGTCGGCAGCGCGAACGGCGGGCGCCGCCAGCACCAGGCCAATCAGGACTGCGAGCAGCGTGCTGGACAGAAGCCCGTTGCAGATTGTTCCCGCGCCACCCCTGATCATTGACGAACAATAGCGAATCGGCTTGTTCGGGCGCCTTGCAGTCGTATTAAGAATGCTTAACGCGCCCCCTCACTGCAGGGCCGCCAGTTCCTCGGCCTGATGTTCCTGCTGCAGGGCGCCGATCAGTTCGTCGAGATTGCCGTCCATCACATCGGCCAATTTGTATAAGGTCAAATTGATGCGGTGATCGGTGACCCGGCCTTGCGGAAAGTTGTAGGTGCGGATGCGCTCGGAACGATCGCCGCTGCCGACCTGCAGCTTGCGGGCGTGCGCCTGCTCGCTGTGCTGCTTTTCCTGTTCGGCGGCGAGCAGCCGCGCCTTCAGCAACGACATGGCCTTGGAACGGTTCTTGTGCTGTGAGCGCTCCTCCTGGCATTCGACCACCAGCCCGGTGGGGATGTGGGTGATGCGGATGGCCGAGTCGGTCTTGTTCACATGCTGTCCGCCAGCGCCGGAGGAGCGGTAGGTGTCGATGCGCAGATCGGCCGGATTGATATCCACCTTCTCCACTTCATCAATCTCCGGAAGGATGGCCACGGTGCACGCGGAGGTGTGGATGCGCCCCTGCGCTTCGGTCGCGGGCACGCGCTGCACGCGATGGGTGCCGGATTCGAAGCGGAACTGGAAGAATGCGTTGTGCCCGGCGATGCGGCAGATCACTTCCTTGTAGCCACCGTGCTCGCCGGCGCTCTCGCTGATGATCTCAGTATTGAAGCCGCGGTTCTGGGCGTAACGCAGGTACATGCGCAGCAGATCACCGGCGAAGATCGCCGCCTCGTCGCCGCCGGTGCCGGCGCGCACTTCCAGGAATATGTTCTTCTCGTCGCGTGGGTCGCGCGGAATCAGCAGGCTGCGCAGTTGCGCCTCGGCACTCTCCAGGGCGCTGCCCACGCGCTGCAGTTCTTCGCTGGCCATGTCGCGCATCGAGGGGTCCGGATCGGTCGCCATCTGCCGGGCGGTTGCCAGCTCCGCTTCCAGTCCGCGGTAGGCCTGGAAGCGCTCGGTCAGCGGCTGCAGGCGCGAATATTCCATGGACAGCTCGCGAAACTGCGGCGAGCCCCCGTCGGTGGACGGATCAGCCAGCAGGCCGCCGACCTCCTCGAAGCGGTCGAGCATTTTTTCCAGGCGTTGGCGTATCGAATCCTTCATTTGCGTTACATGAGGTTACAGATCCAGCCCAAACACGGGCGCGGCATTCTCATGTAAGGGTGCTGCAGGTGACAAGGCGTGTATGCGGCGCTCCACACAGATATAGTGCTCATATGGGTGCGACACGAACCTGGATGAGCCTGTCGGTCGGCGCGATGGCAGCGCTGGTTCTGGCAGCATGCCACATGGACCCGTCTGCAGGCGTGAGCGCGGCGGCGGACCCCCAGAACTCTGATGCGGCCGATGCCGCGTTGAGGCCGGTTGCGGCCACCACCCCCGCCGAGGCGGATCCGGCGGTGCCGAGCGACCCGGCCCAGGCGAGCGTGGCCGGCGAACTGGCCCTGCAGCGCGGCGACTGTCGCAGCGCCGCGGAGGATTTCGCCGTGGCCTCGCTCGGCGCCACCGCGCAGATGGGCAGCCACGCCACGCAAGTGGCGCTGGACTGCGAGAACATTCCGGCCGCCTGGATCGCCGCCCAGAACTGGATGAAGGCGGCGCCCAAGGATCCGCAGGCCGCGCTGGTCTACGCCACCGTCGCTTTGAAGCTTTATCACGTGCCCGAGGCGCGCGCCGCCATTGCGGCGGCGCTGCTGGCCGATCCGAAGGCCACCGACCAGGACCTGGTCGGCTCCATGCAGGTGCTGGCCGAACAATCCGATGCCACCGCGGCCTTTGCCGCGCTGAATACGGTGATCGACACCCCGCAGCGCTCGGCGACGGTGCTGACGGCGCTGGCCGACCTCGCCGTGGAAGCCTATGACTTCAAGCGCGCCGACCAGTTGGTGCAGGAGGCGCTGCAGCGCGACCCCAAATCCACCGACGCCCTGCGCCTGATGGCGCGCATCGCGGTGTTGCGCGGGGATGCCACCGCGGCCCTGTCCACGGCGCGCGAGGTGACGCGGTTGGATGCCACCGATGGCACCTTCGAGGTGGCCGAGGTACTGCAGGATCTGGGCCGGGCGGAGGAGGCTCGAAAGGAACTTGAAAGGTTGCGGGCCACCGGGGACATCAATACCCAGGAAATCGACCGCCGGCTGGCGCTGCTGGCCTTCGACAACGGCGACCTCGACCAGGCGCAGAAGCGCTTCACCGAGCTGATGCGCAGTGGCGACGCCGGCGATGGTGCCATGTTCTACCTGGCGCAGATCGCCGAGAGCCAGGGCGACAAGGACGCGGCGCTGGCCATTTACCGGAGGCTGATTGATTCCTCGATGGGCGCCCAGGCGCGCATCGCGGCGGCCGGACTGCTGCTGGATGCCGACAAGCGCGCCGAGGCGTTCGCGCTGATCGATGATCTGGCGACCCACGATACCCACAGCACCTTCGACATGGCGGTGCAGAAGGCGCATCTGCTGGCGGATCACGGCGATACCGATGGCGCGCTGGCGCTGCTGTCGGCCGCATCGCAAACCTATCCGCATCATCCGACGCTGGAATATGAGCGCGCCACGATGCTGGAGCGCGCCGGCCAGACCCGCGATTCGCTGCAGGCCTTCGAAGGCTTGCTGGCGGAGCGCCCGGATGACCCCACGGTGCTGAACGCCCTGGGCTATACGCTGGCCGATCACCGCGAACAGCTGCCGCGGGCTGAGAAACTGATCCGCGAGGCGCTGCAGGCGACCCCGGACAGTCCGGCGGCGCTGGACAGCCTGGGCTGGGTGCGGTTGCGTCGCGGGGATTCGCACGAGGCGGCCGGTATTCTCGAGCACGCCTACAATGTCGGACAGGACCCGGATATCGCGGCCCATTGGGTCGAGGCATTGTGGATGAGTGGTTCGCAGGCGCAGGCGCGCAAGGTATTGAGCGATGCGCTCGCCCGTCACCCGGAATCGGCGGCGCTTGAGGCCACCCGGCACCGTCTGGTGCCGAGCTCCGGACACCCCTGATATGGAACGCACCATCGTGGCCGCGGGCGCGCGGCCGCTTCTTCTTGCCTTATGGTTGGCGGTTCTGGGCCTGGCGGGTTGCCAGACGGTGCCAACACCCATTGCGCCCAGCCTCGCCCCTGAGGAGGTGAGCGCCGGCTGGCCGGCGCGGCGCGCACAGCTGCAGGCGCGCACCCAGTTCACGGCGCAGGGACGCATCGGCGTCGTGGCGGGAAGCGACGGCTTCAACGGCCGGTTGCGCTGGATCCAGGACGGCGCGCGCAGCTCGGTGAGCCTGGATGGGCCGCTTGGCGTCGGCGGCGTGCGCATCATCACGGATGCCGGCGCCCTCACGCTGACCACGCCTTCGGGGGAGGCATTGGACAGCCAGGCGGCCCATGATGAGCTGGTGCATCGCATGGGCTTTGAGCCGCCGCTGGCGAGTCTGCGGTTCTGGCTGCAGGGCGTCCCGGATCCGTCGATCCCCAGCACCGAGACCGCCAATGCCCAGGGGTATCTGGGCTCGCTGGTCCAGTCCGACTGGACCGTGACCTTCGGTGCTTACATGCAGACCGCCGATGGCGCCCTGCCGCAGAAACTGACGGTGACGCGCGGCAATGTGCGGGTGCGACTGATCCTAGACAGCTGGCATGCGCCATGAGCAGCGTGACGCTGTGGCCGGCACCCGCCAAGCTGAATCTGTTCTTGCATGTCACCGGTCGGCGCGGCGACGGCTATCACGACCTGCAGACGCTCTTTCAACTCATCGACCTGGCCGATGACATCCGGATCCAGGTGCGCCCGGATGGCCTGATCGAGCGGCAGGCGGGCGCCGAAGGCGTCCCGGCCGAGGCCGACCTGGTGGTGCGCGCCGCGCGTGCGCTGCAGGCTGCCAGCGGCACGACCCTGGGCGCCACCCTCAACGTGATCAAGCGCATTCCCATGGGCGGGGGCCTCGGGGGCGGCAGTTCGGATGCCGCGACGGCGCTGGTCGCGTTGAATAACCTCTGGAAATGTGGCCTGAACGAGGATGAACTTGCGGCGATCGGCGTCAATCTTGGCGCGGACGTGCCGGTCTTCGTCCGCGGCCGCTCGGCTTGGGGGGAGGGTCGCGGTGAGCGCCTGACTGCGGTGGAGCTGCCCGAGCGCTGGTTCGTCGTGCTGCACCCCGGGGTCCACGTGCCGACGGCCGCGCTGTTCCAGGCTCCTGAATTGACACGAAATTCACCCCCCATCACAATGGGCGGCTTTTTACAGTCGGGCGGGCGGAATGATTTCGAACCGGTGGTGCGAGCGCGCTACCCGCAAGTCGCCCAAGCGCTGGACTGGCTGGGGCACTTCGCACCGGCACGGCTGACGGGCACGGGGGCCTGCATTTTCGCACCCTGCGCAAGCCTGAATGAGGCACAAGACATCGTGACGAGGGTCCGTGCGCCGTGGCGGGCAATGGCCACCCGCGGCATGAATGTCTCGCCGCTTCTGGCAGTGAGCGCCCGAGCCGCGCCGACGGGATGATTGGGGTTGTTTATGGTGGGGTGTCGCCAAGTGGTAAGGCAGCGGGTTTTGATCCCGCCATCCGGAGGTTCGAATCCTTCCACCCCAGCCACGTTTGATGCGTCGCCTTTCACTTAGGAGAAGTGGGTCGTGACTGACGACACGATGGCGTTGTTCACCGGAAATGCCAACCGGGATCTGGCGCATGAGATCGCGCGCCACCTGGGAGTGCCGCTGGGCAGTGCCGAAGTCGGCAGGTTCAGCGACGGGGAAGTCAACGTCGAGCTGATCGACAACGTGCGCGGCCGCGATGTGTTCATCGTGCAGTCGACCTGCCCGCCGGTGAACGATCATCTGATGGAGCTGCTGGTGCTGGTGGATGCGTGCCGGCGCGCCTCGGCCGCGCGCATCACCGCGGTGGTGCCGTACTTCGGCTATTCGCGCCAGGACCGGCGTCCGCGTGCGACGCGCTCGGCGATCAGCGCCAAGCTGGTCGCGAACATGATGGCCGGCGCCGGTGTTGACCGCTTGCTGACGCTGGATTTGCATTCGGATCAGATCATGGGGTTCTTTGATATCCCCGTGGACAACGTGTACGGCTCCCCGGTGCTGCTGGGGGATGCATGGAAACATGGCGACGACAACCTGGTGGTGGTCTCGCCGGATGTCGGTGGCGTGGCGCGTGCGCGCGCCTTCGCGCGCCGGCTCGATGACGCGGACCTCGCCATCATCGACAAGCGCCGGCCGCGACCCAATGAATCGCGGGTGATGAACATCATCGGCGAGGTCTCCGGCAAGAACTGCGTGCTGGTGGATGACATGGTGGATACCGCGGGCACGTTGTGCCTGGCGGCGCAGGCGCTGAAGGATGCGGGGGCGCTCAAGGTGACCTCCTACATCACCCATGCGCTGCTCTCGGGTGCGGCGCTGGACAGGATCGCAAAGTCGGCGCTCGATGAGCTGGTGGTGACCGATACCATCCCGCTGTCGACGGCGGCGAAGCAGCTCGGACGCATCCGCCAGCTGTCGGTGGCGGCGCTGCTGGCCGAGACCATCCGGCGCATACGCGCCGAGGAGTCCGTCAGTTCGTTGTACGTGGACTAGGAATTGATAAGGCATCGCTGCCACATCGGGTGGACAGCGGGCTGAGTTGATCATGCCCCCTTGGTCGCGGGGTGGCATGTATGCCGCATGGTGCGGCGATTTGTACAGTCAGGAGTTCGAATATGCGCATTTCATTTGTGATCGGCGCGGAATTCCGGGACACGCAAGGCAAAGGTGCGAGCCGCCGCCTGCGCGTCCAGGGAAAAGTTCCGGCCATTCTCTACGGCGGGGGGCAGAACCCGCGTGCCCTGGTTCTGGATCAGCAGAAGCTGCTGACGATGATCGACAACGAGAAATTCTACTCGTCGATCGTGCAGCTTAAGGTGGCCAATGAGACCCAGGAGGCCATCGTCAAGGACGTGCAGATGCATCCGGCCAAGAACCTGGTCGTGCACCTGGACATGCAGCGCGTGCTGGAGCACGAGAAGCTGCGCATCCGCCTGCCCATACACTTCCGCAACGCCTCGGTGTCACCGGGCGTGAAGGTTCAGGGCGGCATCGTGTCGCATCTGATGAATGACGTGGAAGTCGTGTGTCTGCCCAAGGATCTTCCCGAGTATCTCGAAGTCGACATGGTTGACATGAGCCTGAACGACATCAAGTACCTGGCGGATGTGAAGGTGCCCGAAGGTGTGGTGCTGCCGGCGCTGGGTCAGGGCCGCAATCCCGCCATCGTCTCCATCCACAGTCCGCGTGCCGAGGAGCCAGAGGCGGTTGCCGTCGAAGCGGCGCCGGCCGAGGGCGCTGCTGCAGCACCGGCTGCCGCGGGGGCCGCACCGGCGGCTGCCGGCGCGGATGCGAAGAAGGACGACAAGGCTGCTGCTGCCGCTCCTGCCAAGAAGGAAGCGGGCAAGAAGTAGTCGTGATGGCAGCGCGGGCGGGCCACGGGGCTCGTCCGCGCCCGCCTTTGATCAATCAGGCGTGCGCTCATGGATGCCGTTCCACTGAAGCTGATCGTGGGTTTGGGCAACCCGGGCGCCGAACACGAGCGCCAGCGCCACAATGCGGGCTTTCATTTCGTGGAAGCCCTTGCCGCGCGCCATGGCGGGACTTTCCGCTACGAACCGCGTCATCAGGCCGATCTCGCCCGGGTGCGAATCGCGGACAGCGAAGTGTGGCTGGCCAAGCCCATGACCTACATGAACTGCAGCGGCGGCCCGCTCAGCAGCGTCGCGGCCTTCTACAAGATCGTCCCAGCCGAGTTGCTGGTGGCCTACGATGAGCTGGATTTTGCCCCAGGGGATGTGCGGCTGAAGTTCGGCGGCGGTCACGGGGGCCACAACGGCATGCGCGACGTTCTCGCCAACAGTGCCGAAGGCTTCTGGCGGCTGCGGCTGGGAATCGGGCATCCCGGAGACCGCGACAAGGTCCTGCACTATGTTCTGGGCCGCCCGTCGAAGGCGGACGAAGAGCTCATTGGTGCGGCGATTGCCGCCGCGGCGGATGTGGTGCCGGTGATGATGCAGCAGGGAGCCCAGCGCGCCACGCAGGCGCTTCACGCCCGACCGAGCGCAAGTTCAAGGTAAATCATAATGTCCATCAAATGCGGAATCGTGGGCCTGCCGAATGTCGGCAAGTCGACGCTGTTCAATGCCCTCACGCGCGCGCAGATCGCCGCGGAGAATTATCCCTTCTGCACCATTGATCCGAATGTCGGGGTGGTACCGGTGCCCGATCCGCGCCTCGCGGAACTGGCCGACATCGTCAACCCGGAGAAGCTGGTGCCGGCCTCGGTGGAGTTTGTCGACATCGCCGGCCTGGTCGCGGGCGCCTCGCAGGGCGAAGGCCTGGGCAACAAGTTCCTGGCGCATATCCGCGAGGTCGATGCCATTGCACACGTCGTGCGCTGTTTCGACGATGGCGACATCGTGCACGTCGCCGGCAAGGTCGATCCGCTCGCCGACATCGAGACCATCAACACCGAACTGGCACTCGCCGACCTGACCACCGTGGAGAAAGCCCTGGAGCGCGCCAGCAAGACGGCCAAGAGCGGCGACAAGGAATCCGTGCGCAAGGCGGCACTGTTCGAGAAGGTGCGGGCGCAGCTGAACAAGGCACAGCCGGCGCGCGCCCTGAAGCTCACCGAAGAGCAGAGCAAGGATCTGAAGGAACTGCACCTGCTGACCGGGAAACCCGTGATGTACGTGGCCAATGTCGATGAGCAAGGCTTCAGCAACAATCCGCGGCTCACCGCCGTGCAGAAGCTCGCGGCCGCCGAAGGTGCCCAGGTGGTGGCGGTCTGTGCCGCCATTGAAGCGGAGATCTCACAGCTGGAGGAGGCTGACCGGGCCGAGTTCCTGGCCGAACTGAAGCTGGAGGAACCGGGCCTGAATCGCGTCATCCGCGCCGCATTCAAGCTGCTGGGACTTGAGACCTATTTTACCGCGGGCGTGAAGGAGGTGCGCGCCTGGACGGTGCGGGCGGGCTCGACGGCGCCGCAGGCAGCCGGGGTGATACATACCGATTTCGAGCGCGGGTTCATCCGCGCCGAGGTCATCGGCTATTCGGACTACATCGCCTACCGCGGCGAGAGCGGTGCGCGCGAAGTGGGCAAGCTGCGCCTTGAAGGCAAGGAATACATCGTGCGCGAGGGCGATGTCATGCATTTCCGGTTCAACGTGTAGACCTCGAGGGTGGCGATGGCCGACTGGAGCAACTTCTTTCTGGGCGAACTGGGCGCCGCCTCCGCCCTCGCAGGACTGCTGTTCGTCGCAGTTTCAGTCAACCAGGTTCGAATCCTCGCCCTGGGCCGCATGGCGGACCGCGGCCTCGAGGCCCTCGCCATGTTGCTGCTGGTGATCATGGTCGCCTCGCTGCCGCTGATTCCGGGGCAGCCGCCGCGCCTATTGGGGGCCGAGGTCGGGGTGCTGGGCATGGCGGCGTTGCTGGGGCTCATTCCCGTGCAGCGTGGCTACAACCGCCAAATGGCCATCCAGCACCGGCGGCGCTCGGGGCGCATGATCTTCATAAACCGGATCGCCATGCTGATGGTCGCAATCTCCGGCGCGGTACTGGTGTGGCGCGGGGATCTTACGGGTCTTTATCTGCTCCCCGTCGGCATACTCATGATCTTCACGGCGGTCGGGATCAACGCCTGGGTGTTGCTGATCGAGATCAATCGCTGAAGCGCTGGGTTCACGGCGCGGGCGCTCAATCAATGGTCAGCTGATCCGGGTCTCAATATAGGCCATGCCTGTAATGGAGTAGAAATAGCGGCCTTCCGCCTGCAACGCATTTTGGTCTTCCAGGAAGCCGTCGACGTCATCCCAGGTCTGCTATGAGCGCGCCATCGCGCACCGGCACAAAGGACAACAGCCAGTCGCGATGCGCAATGGTGTCGACGGAGAGTTCCGTCATGGGCTGTTGTAGACACCTCGGTTGTGAATTTCCATGATGCGCTCGGGCGCGGCCAGTGGCTTGAAACCGTACTTCGCATACAGACCGTGCGCGTCCAGCGTTGCCAGCATCATCCGCCGCAGACCCTGCAGCTGCGGGTGCTGGATGACCTGTTCGACCAGGCGCTTGGACAGCCCTTGGCCGCGATGCTCCGGCAGGATGTAGACGTCAGCAAGATAGGCGAACGTTGCCTGGTCGGTGATGACGCGTGCAAAGCCGACCTGCTTGTCGTTGTGGAAGACCGCAAAGCACAGGGAGTTGGCGATGGCACGCTCGACGACCGCGCGCGGAATCCCGGGGGACCAATATGACTGCACAAGGAAGGCGTGAATCGCGTCGATGTCGAGGCGCTGCTTATCGCAGGTGAATTCGTATGTTGTCATGAGATCTCTAATAGCCCGCGGTTTGCGCCCACCAAAACACTTTCCGAAATCCTTTGCCGTCCAGAACGGGCCAGACGGCAAGCAGGCTTACCGCGACAGCTATGACCTGCTGTGGTGTCATGCGGTTTTCTCTCATCAGGCATTGAACGGCAGACGCAGTCCCGGGCGTGGCCAGCGGCAGTGATACAGCTTGCCGGTGGTTGAGCAGGTGATATAGGCATCGCGCATGTCGGAGCCGCCGAAACAGATGTTGGTGGTCACCGGATCAGGGCAGGGCAGATGCTCGTAGGCGCCATTCGGCTCGAACGTCGTGATGCCGCCGTTCCACAGCGTGCCCACGCAGATCCGGCCGCTGGCCTCCACGGCGAGGCTGTCGAGCCACTGGTAGCCGGGCAGGGTACAGACCACGCGTCCCGGTGCCGTCGGCGGTCCGGCAGGGGGAGCCATCACGCCGGGCGCGGTGAGATCGAATGCATAGAGGCGTCCCACACAGCAGTCCGCCATGTACACCGTGCGCTCATCGGGCGAGAGTCCCACGCCGTTGGGCGAGAACAGATCGCTGCGCCAGCGGATGATCTGTGAGCCATCGGCCTTGGCGTAGTACAGCGCGCCCATGCGCCGCACCTCGCCATCGGTCTGCCCCAGGCAGGTGAACCAGAAGCCCCCCTGGCTATCGAACACAAGGTCGTTGGGGCTGTTCAGTGGCTTGCCGTCGCAGTGGTCGTAGAGCGTGGTGAACTGTGCGGTTGCCAGATCAACCCGCTGGATGGAGCCGCCGCGGTACTTTGGCGGGGGACCATCCGGCATGTGCAGATCGCCCTCCATCCAGGTCCAGGCATAGCCGTTGTTGCACACGTAAGCGGCGCCGTCGGGCCCAATGGCAGCGCCGTTGGGCCCACCGCCCAGCTCGGCGACCGTGGCGCGCCTGCCGTCCGGCGTCACCCGGGTGAGGGTGCCGCGGCGTATTTCCACCAGGATTACCGAGCCATCGGCCATGGCTACCGGGCCTTCGGGAAATTGCAGGCCTTCGGCAACGAGTTTTAGTTCCACCGCTTCCCCCTAGGATATTGATTCCAATCCGGAATTGAGGCTTCTTGACGCCGAATCCGGGGCCGCAGACAATGCGCGCCCGGTTTCAAGCCGGTAGCATGCCCGCGAACTGGAAAGGTAGCTCAGCTGGTTAGAGCACGGCACTCATAATGCCGGGGTCGAGGGTTCGATTCCCTCCCTTTCCACCATTTTTATTCAATGACTTACGCATCACGCGACCAAACGCAGTACGGTTCCCGTGTGAGATCCGTGTGAGTTTGCAATCCGGTTCACTGCCGCCACCAGGTTGCCGAGCTCCGCCGCACTGTAGTGCGTCGTCATCCGACCGCTCTTGTGAGCCAAGATGTCCTGGCGATCCTCGAACCCCACACCTGCCGCCCTCAACCGCCGTCCGCATGTGTGCTTGAGGTCGTGCACGCGAACCCGCCTGAAACCCTCCGGCGCGGGCCTCCCCAGATCCTTCAGGTAACGAGCGGCGGCCCGCCGGCGAGCTGCCTTCCAACCTGAGTTGTTCATTCGGCAGAAGCGACGCCGACGCTTTTTCCGATCCTCCCAAGTGAAGACATACGTCGGATGCACGCCGCGGAGACCGTCCACGAGACGTTGTGCCACGTCGTTCAGCACTACGACCCGCGCCTCCTTGTTCTTTGTGAGCCATTCCGGCAACACAAATACCGTCCGTTTGATCTCTGGCGTGTCCAATTCTGCCACACGCTGCTCCCATTCCCACCGGAGTTGGCATACCTCCTTCTCTCGCATTCCGGTGTTGACCTTGAACAAAGCCGCTTGCCTTAGGTGCGGAGTCAACTCGCTGAACAGGAGTTTCTGCTCGGACCAGTCGACGGGATACGGCTTGCGCGCCTTTTTGTTCTCCAACAGTTGGATGAGAGGGGCTTCTCCCAACCAACTGAGCGTGGAGCCTTCGGCCCGCCACAGACGCGCACATAAGTTGAGAACGCGACGTGCCACTGCCAAATCGCGATTGATCGTACCCACAGCGATTCTTTTGCACCCAGCGGCTGGATGCCGATGGCGTGCATCGATGTACGCCTTGAACGATTCGTTGTGAACACAATCCAGCCATACATCCCCAATAAACGGGTCCAGAGCCTTCAAGGCCCTCGCATCGCGCTCGATGCTTCTCTTCCAGGCAAACTCGTTCAGGTACCGGGTTGCAGCCTCTCGGAATTTTCTCCGCGGCCGCTTTCCGTAGACGGCGGCCTCCCGGACGTTCTCGATCTTCCGGGCGAGAAACCGTTCCGCTTCCTGCCTGTCGCTCGTTCCAGTGCCTCCTGAAATGCGTCCGATTCCCGCGATACGTTTGTCGATGTGCCATTCAAACGTACCGTTGGCCCGGAAGCGCTTCTGGAGCCCTGGCGTTCCTCTTCGTGACATAGCTGTCCCTCCATTTTCCGGGCGGGACGGCCGTTGCAGTTACAGTATTGATCCGCCCAGCGATCCAGTTCAAGCCGGTCGAAGGCGATGCCCCGATCTCCGATGGGGATCTGCGTGAGACAGGGTCGAACAGCACGGTTGAAGAGGTTCTTGTCCATCCCTAGATAGACAGGAGCCATTTTCAGACGGATAAAACGGGGCGGGTACTGCAACGAAGCCTTCTCGCTCAGGTTTCGCTCGTTCGCACCATCTCGCGACCTGTGGTCACGCCGCAGTAGCGGGTGCATCACGGTCCATGGCGCCGAGTTCTCCTCGCACTTCGAGGAAAGGTGAGGCAGAGCCGCGGGCGACGCGGTCTCGCACTACCCCAGCTGCAGCCGAAAAGGTGCAATTGGCGCGCAGGGCGTGTAATTGCTGCTCGGGTGCGCGATGCCGCTTGCGGCGAAGTGGGTTGTTCCAAGCAGTGCTTACCCATCCACCCCGCGACATCCCCGCGATACCAGCCAATTGCGCGGCCGCGAAACTTTGTGGGCATCGGAAATTTCCGGAACAAGATCAGTACTGCAAGCGCCCATCGTGGCCGGCGGGTGAGCCGGGAGACATCGTGTGCGCTCAAGAGACCTTCCCAGGAGGGGAGGCGTTCATTCACGTACTGGGAGATGAAGACCTTACGGGACCGGGTCTCCGCAGCAACCTGCGGGTCCGAAGTGGAATCGATCGAACTCATAAACGACCTTCATGTGTGGTTCCGGTCGTTTAGGGCCAAGTTGTCACGTATGAGTAAAGGATGCGCGTGAGGCAACGAAAAATCCAGCTGGGTTTCGCCTCAAATTCAGCGTAACAAGCGCGACCGCGATGCTGAATTCGGCCCACATATCTCTTCGCCCGATTGCCCGCATTCCTATGTTTGCACCGATGATGGCCCCGGGGGGTGCCAGCGGCTCCAAACGACTATCGAATTGCACGCTCGCGCAATACCTGACGGAACAGTTCGACCGGATCAGCGTCCAATGCTTCGCAAATAGAGATAAATTCGGGCACGTTCACCTGCCGCTGCTTGCTTTCTATCATGCCAATGACGGAATGAGGCCGCTTGAGACGCGCCGCGAGATCCCGTTGTGACAGTTCTTTGCGTTCCCGCGCTCTTGCGACGACAACGGCTACCGCGTGGGACGTTGGACTTCTGAGGGCCTTCACGTGTGGTGCGCTCCGATTTGCTGAGCGCGCTACAGATAAGGCATAAGGCGACTGCTTTGATTTTCTGAGCAGACAGGACTAGACTCCGATGCCGGCAAATCCTGGTGAACTCCTCCGATTCGATGACTATAAGGGAATCCTACTTAATGGCCGGGGACCTGGGCTCGCGCAGTCCGGCGGCAGTCGGAGTCGGCCGTGTATTCTGCATTGTTTGTCGGGCGATCTGGCTGCCGATTTTGATGCTCCTGGCAGTGCTAGAGCCGCTCGTTCGATGCGTTTGCTCAGGGTTGGCGCTTCTCGGAGTCTTGGCGACCCTTTTTTTCGAACTGGTAGGCCCACCGCACTTTCCTGCGTGGACAATGCTGCTTTTGTCTGCCGGCTTTGCGACCGTACCAATCGCTTATGCACGCCTAATTCGTTTGTTTTCCGGCTAGCCTGTTGTGTCACACGAAGCGCACGTGCGGCGAGTGCCCTCAAATGGGGCTAACAAGATGAGTCCTTTGCATGTCCGACAGTTACCTAAACGAACTTCGTCTCCGTTTCCAATGCTACTTCTCAAAAGAATGAGTTCTTCGAGTTCTATTCTCGTCTCAGGAAAGCAAGCGCGAAATGCTTCATATGTCTCGCAAAGTCGCTCCGTGAATTGCAACGAGACAATAGCGGGAAGCGAGGCGGCGTTACGATCTATTGGGATCTCAAATGCGGCGCAGAGGCACACGAGCGCCGCCCCTTCCGACCGTGCGCGCGGGGTTCCCAAGAAGATCTCAAGCGAACTGCGCGCTGGGCCCCGCGGACGAGTCTTGTCGCCCACCATCAGACGCCTGCGCACCGTCGCCAAGCGATTGCGGGTAAGGCCTGTGAGTCTAGTGATGTTTCTTGTGCGCACGCCATGCGAAATCAAACGTCGCGCCAACTCGGAGCGACGATTCTCACGCAGGATGGGGTCGTCTGCGATGGTCAACCGCATGAAGGCACCTCCAATAGTCAATAACCATTGCGCACCAAATTCCGCGAAACTGTTGCACGCGCTTTGGTACACGCATCAGACAATGCCAATTCGTTTCCACAAGAACGGATTGGTTCATGCAAAAAAAGAAAGGTTCGCGCCCAAACGCCGCGGATCAGACGACCCTCGCTCCGCATTTATGGCCAGGACTACCACTACTTAATACAGTTCAACTGTTAAATCAGCGCTGCATTGAACATCTGGCTAACTTAGTTGACCCAAGTTCTCCGGTGGTTGGGAGTCCAGCGACGGAAGTACTCCATGAGTTTCGGACTCAAATTACCGCACGAGTCTGCGAGCGTGCCGCGCGATGCCCGATATTGCTCATGAGCTTGAATTTCAATCGATCTGATTGGTGGGGCCCTGCTGAAAATTCCGTGCAGAAGCCACTGCACTTGGACACATTCGCGCTCTTCACCAAGGAGGTGGCCTCGACGCTCCTTCGCGAAATACTCGTTGAAGCGTGGAGTCTCGGGCGCACGATGCCCAGGGAGACGAGTCTGATCTTTGGTATGACACCCGCAGTGACGAAAGCCATAGTTGGATTGTCCGTTCAGGAGATCGATCACGTGACCGCAAATCATGCGGTGGTCCTTCGACCCAGATGGGAGCAATGCCGCACGTTTTGGCGCGGGCTTCTTCGGGCCGCGATCGGCTCGGACGATGAAGCGCTGATCAATGCTCAACTCCACTCTCTTTCACTCCTCTGGGGCGATCGACCACCGCTCCGTGGATCCGGCAATTGTGGCAGCGGCTAGCTAATGTTGGCGAATTTGTGAGTATCAATTGCATGCGCAACGGCTCTCGTGTGCGGCGCGTGAGCCGCTTTATTGCGGCTGTAACCTTCGTGGTGTCGTGGATTCGTCATTGGATCATGAACGTCGCCGTCGTAATAGACCGGATCTCCGGTCGTGCGTAGCCCGGACGATCGCTGTTGTTCCGCTCCGGTTGCAAAGACCACTCGGCTCAGCATCTTGCTACCCTAGGTTGATTCTTCGCAAGCATTGACGGTTGATAGTACCGCGCTGATTTCGGCGGACATTCATTTTTAACCTCCACGATATTCCGCCGTTTACGCTGCTGAATGGAACGAATTACGCTGGAGAATACATTCGGTTCAACTCTTTCCTCCGAAGAAATGACGAACGGTCAGAATTGAGTGTCGAGCGGGCAGGTTTAGTGGTCGGACGGAACTCCTATGGAGGCGGTCGTCGTGGCGGCAGATGTGCGGACAATTCTGAACCCGATGGGCTGCTTTTTGCTTAGAGGTTGGGACGCCGAATGTGCCACTCGGTTGGCTCTTGACACATTTGTAGGCTGGCTACTAGAGTGCATTCGTCTTAGGTCGCGCTAAGTAGCGCCTCGTCATTTTGCCAATCCGCAATGACGAGGTCTTCCCATGTCAAGTTTTCGAGCAGATTGCAGCAAGTGCTGCGGTCTTTGCTGCGTCGTGCCTGCGTTCTTCACCACACAAGGGTTTGGAGTCGACAAGCCGGCAGATACCGTATGTCCCCACCTGAATGGCCTCCAGGGTTGCAACATTCACGGGGTGCGCCGCATTCATGGCTATAAGAGCTGCGAGGATTTCGATTGTTTCGGCGCTGGCCAAGGGATCACGCAGCGATTGTAGGGCGCGATACGCTAGCGATGATTCGAGCTGCACTCCCTAACAACAACATCGTGTAATTTACTTCGAGAAGAATTGTATTTTTTAGCGGCTAAAGATACATGCGCTATGTGCGCTGCTTCGCGGCCTCCCCGAGGTTGCGAGCCAGCCTGCCGCTGGCGACGGTCTCGATCGAGCCTCCGCTCCACGTTCAAACCTTGCCGTTCGATGGTCGAATCTAACCGTTAGACATCGAATTCAAACCACCGGTCACAGACGGCGTACTCTTTGCCTAATGGTCATTGCTGTCATCGTGCGCATCGCGCCGGTGACTGTCATTTCATCTTGGGGATTATTCGATCCTCGCCAGCACCTCGGAGTCCTATGTCATTCGCAAAGTCACTTGATCTCATACGATTGAACGAAGCCACTACTGTGGCATCCAACGAGGACGCACTAACCGCCGATCTCCATGATGCCCCGCCGCTACAGTTGTTCGCTGCCGCCATGAATTGGGGGATGATAGGCCTTCAGATGCGTAGCGCAGGCATTTTCATGATGTCATCGCTACGAGCGCGCGCAGCGTTTGTCGCTCCCGGGGTTGGGGGAATGAACTCGACTAAAGTGGTGGTTAAAGTAGCGTTCTTGGTGTCAGTTGCGCTCCTCGGATGCTCTTTCAGCTACACCGTCTGGGCTCAGGACAGTTCGGCAATTGGCGCCAATGCGAAACCCTCCGAGAACTCGGATGCACGCATCCTGCGTATTGAGAATGACCTTCGCCCGACTCTGCAGGTTCAAGGGCGCCCGCTGGAGCGCGATACTCTTGTCGAACTGATGAAAATCCATCATACCCCGTCGATAAGCATCGCCGTGGTGGATCACGGGCATATTCTATGGGCGAGGGCATATGGCTTGGCGGACCTGGCGGCGAAGACTCCGGCGACCGCCCGCACGATCTATCAAGCTGGTTCAGTCAGTAAGCCTGTGGCGGCAAGCGCTGCCATGCAGTTTGTCGAGGAAGGCGGACTCGGTCTCGACGTGCCGGTGAACACGGAGTTGAAAAGTTGGCGCATTCCGGACGGGTCCGCGGCCCAAGGGCATCTCGTCACTCTTCGTGAGGTCTTGACCCACACTGCGGGTCTTAGCATGCAGGGTTCGCCAGGCTACGCTGCTGGCGTACCCGTTCCGACATTGATAGAGGTACTCGAGGGTAAGCCGCCTGCGACTAGCCCGCCGGTTATTGTCGAAGAAACACCTGGTAAGGCGTGGAAGTACTCCGGTGGGGGATTTCTCATTGCCCAACTTCTGATGATGGATACCGACGGTCAAACCTTTCCGGACTTGGTCCAGCGACGCATATTCTCGCGTGTAGGCATGACTGCCAGCACCTATGAGCAGCCCCTTCCCCAAAGTCGCCGGGCTGAAGCCGCCGTTGGTTACTCATCCGATGGACAGCAGGTCAAGGGGCAATTCCACACCTATCCCGAGATGGCTGCCGGTGGCCTCTGGACGACTCCCTCAGATTTGGCACGGTGGGCCATAGCCTTGGAACGGGCCTATAACGGAGAGCGGAGTCCCTTGATGTCGCGGGCAATGGCTCGGCAGATGCTGACACCTGGCCTCGGCGGTTGGGGGCTTGGAATGAGTGTCATTCCAGTCGGCGATGAAATCATGTTCGGACACGCCGGAGATACGGTTGGGTTCAAGGCGACACTGATCGGATGGCCCAGAGGCGAGCGCGCGGTCGTCGCCATGGGCAACAGCGATGACGCCTCGGCCGTAATTGACCCGTTTACGCAGGCAGTGGTGAGGGAATACGGCTGGAAGGGTTGGGGTCCACAGATCCTAGTGGCGTTCAAACTCAACGAGAATCAACGTAGGGAGCTCCTCGGGCGCTGGAAACATGAAGGCGACGTGGTCACAATCCGGGCCGAAGGATCGAGGCTGCTCGCGCTGGATTACGACTTGAAATTCGAGCTCATTCCACTGAGCGCCAATACGCTCGCTGGTGGCGGACTCAATCTGACAGTGGTCCGCGGCGCCGACAATAAAGTCATTGCTCTGGATGCCGGATCATGGGGACGGTTTGAACGAGTCTCCAACGACAAGTGACGTATGGCGGTTTAGGACAAGTTCTTTGAGGCGGATCAGTGTTGTGAGGAGGCGGACAAGTTTTGCACCGCGGCTTTGAAATTAGGCAGGGATTGCGACGATACCGCTCACTCTTAGGCAAAAGTGGAGATGCCCCCATTAACGTATTGGGCCATGGATACAATTGTCGTAACCACCAACTTAATCTCGTTTCGATTTGCTGGAATAAAGACTGATCGGGAATACGGAAGTGTCAGCCTTGGCGTTTCGTGCTCGCCGAACTATTGGAGCGATTTCGTCTCAGGATCCAGGAGATCCAATGGTGCACCGATTGGCAGAGACTATGCTCCGGAATGCAACTCGAACGCGGCGCCGACCTTTCGTTCACCCCCAAGAATTGTCCCAAAGTTAGCGCCTCTGCATAAGATTGCCCTATCCGAAGCGATGTATTCAGGAATCACTATTGTCCCGCTCATCACTTGGGCGGCCGCCTTTACTTGTGCACCGTGATCTGGAAACAAATTAGGTACCTACAATGGGTCGTAGAGAAATTCTTAATCGACGAGCACTTCTGAGGTCCGCCGGATCGCTCATGCTGCTGCCCGTGCTGCCGCGTCGTCTACTGGCAAATACGGCGGTGAGTGTGAACATGCACCGGGTCCGGCCGTCGGACGGGGCGTGGCCGTCACAGGCGATGTGGCAGCGACTCAACACTGACGTCGGGGGAAACCTGCTCCGGGTCCCATTCCCGCTCGATGGGCTAAAAGCCGCTCCGAACAGCACTGCAGCCGGGCTTCTCCTCAAAGACCTGAGAAACCCCTACTGGATCGCCGACCAGCCCGGACTGACGCAGACGCTCGGATGGGTCGATGCGTGGGCGACCAAGCCCAGCGCCTATGTCGTTGCTGCGCGCAACGCAAGCGACATCGCCGCCGCCGTGAACTTCGCGCGGGACAACCACCTGCGCTTGGTCGTCAAAGGCCGCGGGCATAGCTACCTGGGCTCCTCGAACGCCCCGGACTCGCTGATGATCTGGACGCGTCATATGACCGATGTCCAGATGCATACCGGGTTCGTGCCGCAAGGATGTCAGGGCAAAATCGCGCCACAACCCGCTGTCACAATGGGCGCCGGCACACACTGGATGCAGGTCTACCAGGCGGCGACAACCCAGGGCGGCAGGTATGTCCAAGGAGGCGGATGCACGACGGTGGGTGTTGCCGGTCTGATCCAAGGCGGCGGTTTTGGCAGCTACTCCAAGCGCTACGGCACGGCAGCCGCCAGTTTATTGGAAGCCGAAATAGTCACCGCAGACGGCAGGATCCAGGTCGCGAACGCATGTGTTAATCCCGATCTGTTTTGGGCCCTCAAGGGCGGCGGAGGCGGCACGTTCGGCGTCGTCAGCAAACTCACGGTCCGTACGCACGATCTTCCCGGACACTTCGGCAACGCCAGTTTCCAGGTCAAAGCACCTTCGGACGACGCATACCGCAGCCTACTTCATGCGTTCGTCAGCTTCTACGCCGATCATCTCTTCAATGAACATTGGGGGGAACAGGCGAAGGTGCGCCGAGAGAACGTGCTCGAGATCAGCATGGTTTCTCAGGGGCTGTCTCGAGACCAGTCGCTAAGTGTGTGGCAGCCATTCCTGGATTGGATCAAGAAGTCGCCGAACAAATATTCGATACCAGGGCCCTTCGGTCCGCTTATCTCGACGATTCCGGCGCGGCGCATGTGGGATGTTGAATGGCGCGTTAAGCACTGGGCGGAACTTGATCCTGAAAACAGGAATCCGCTCTACGCGATTCTGGACGATATCGTCGTGCATGTGATCAAAGAGCCGGTGTTCCAACGGGACGAGCGGCACGGGTCGGCGCCGTCGGACGCCTGGTGGGGCGGCGACGCAGGGCAAGTCGGACAGTACATATGGGGGGGCGAATCGATGTGGATGCCAGCGTCTCTGCTTGCGAGCGGTTCCCAGGTGCGCCTAGCCGACGCGTTATTCGCTGCATCGCGGCACGCTGATATTGAGTTGCATTTCAACAAGGGACTCGGTGGCGCCCCACCCGACGCGATAGCCGCTGCCCGAGACACGGCCATGAATCCGACGGTCCTGACCGCATTCGCACTCGCAATCGTCGCCAATGGGCAGGGTCCGGCCTATCCGGGAATTCCGGGGCATGAACCCGATGTCGTCACGGGGCGCGCCGCCGCAAAGGCAATCGATCGTTGCGCCGAGCAACTTCGCGTGGTTGCCGGGCCAAGCGGATCGTACGTGAACGAGACCAACTACTTCGAAAAGGAATGGCAGCGGGCTTTTTGGGGAGACAACTATGCGCGCCTGCGCGCCATCAAGAAGAGGTATGATCCCAGCGGCCTGTTCTTCGTCCACCACGGCGTCGGCAGCGAGGAGTGGAGCCCGGACGGCTTCTCGCCAGCCGCCGACTAAGATTTAAGACCCGGTCACGACTTTGGTTTGCCACAAGCGGCAGCTCAAGGGTGGCCTGATCGCGGACGCGACCGCTCTGCGCCCGAGCCACGTCGTAGATTGTTAGTTCCACGCGAATTAGAGAGCCGCTCAGCACTCGCTTTTGACCGTTCGCCATCGAACGCCGCGAACAGCGCCAAAAACGCGGTAGTCTCTCCAGTACCGTCGCGCGAATCCCGAATCTCATGTAGGAAGCCCTCGCGGCGACTGGAAGGAAACACCTCGGAGATGAACGGGTCGAAAACGCGATGAGTCCAGCTCCTGGCGTCGCGCTCACCTTTGACCGCGCAGTGGCCGACTCCGCTATGCGCCGATCGCTTCTAATCTACTGGGCGCTGCAACTCGCAGCTTGGGGCTTCTGCTTCTGGTGGCAGGCACGCGGTGAGGTCATTTTCGCTTCTGCGCCCGGGTGGAAGGCGGCGACTCTTTGGGGCGGCTTCAGCCTCCAGGGGCTCGTGCTCACGGAGGGTCTTCGGCGGCTGAGCAAGCGGCAAGCATGGCTTGAGCTCCCGTCGGGCGTGCTACTCCTGCGCCTTGCGGCGAGTGTCTTCATTATCACGTGCATTGCGTATGCCGCTAGTCTCGCTCTTTCCGCTGCGCTCTACGGTGACCCTATCGACCCTATGCTGCAGTCGTTCTATCGGAAGCTGGCCCCCTCCATCCGGCTCTTTAACGAATTTCTCCGCGTACTCACCGTGTATCTTGCGTGGATTGGGGCCTACTTCAGCCTTGCGATGATCCGTCATCGCCACCAGGCCGAGGTGCGGCAGCTCAAGCTTTCCGAAGCGCTTCAGGCCGCGGAGCTGAGCCTGCTTAAGTCGCAGCTCAATCCTCATTTCCTCTTTAATGCCCTGAACAGCGTGCGGGCACTCATCGCGGATGAGCCCACAAAGGCCCAGGACGCCGTGACCCAGCTGGCGCGGACCCTGCGTTACACACTTGCCTGCGGTGGCGAGGAACTGGTCACGCTCGCGCGGGAACTCGAGATGGTCGAGGACTATCTGGCGCTCGAGTCCCTGAGACTCGCCGATCGCCTTCAGGTTTTCCGCGACCTTGAGCCCGTCGCGCTTGAAGCGAGCATTCCGGTGATGCTTCTCCAGGTACTCGTCGAGAACGCGATTAAGCACGGTATCGCTCCGCTGAAGGTTGGTGGAACGGTGCGCATCGCCGCGCGCGTGACTCGGGCGGGCCTCCTCGTCGAGGTTGAAAATCCCCGCGGGCCGCAATGCGTGCAAGCACTGCACGAAGGGCTTGGGCTGAGGAATTCGACCCGACGGCTCAGCCTTCTATTCGGGTCCCGCGCGAGCCTCGAACTCGACCTCGCCGATCCGGTGCGCGCGGTGGCGAGGCTTCGGCTGCCGCGGTGAAGGTGCTCATTGTCGATGACGAGCCGCTGGCGCGCCGTGAGTTGCGCCGACTGCTTGCGATGCATTCCTGGGTCGAGATCGTTGGCGAGGCACGCGACATCGAGGAAGCGCGGGAGCGCGTCGAGGCCCTGCATCCCGCCGTCGTGTTTCTAGATGTGCAGATGCCCGGCGGAACAGGATTCGACCTGCTAGAGCAGCTCGACCGTCCGCCGCGCGTCATCTTCACGACAGCATACGATCGTTATGCCGTCAAGGCGTTCGAAGTGAACGCCCTGGACTATCTGCTGAAGCCCATCGAACCGGAGCGCCTAGCGGTTGCACTCGATAAAATCAGGACAATCGTGCAACCGATGGCGTCGTCGACCGGCGAGGCAGTGCCGCTCGACCAACTCTTTGTGCGTGACGGTCCGCGTTGCTGGTTCGTGCCGCTCAACCAGGTGGCCGTATTCACAGCCGAAGGCAATTGCGTCCGACTGCACTGGGGCAAGGCGCGGCCGCTCCTTGCCCGATCACTCCTCGCGCTTGAAGCAAAGCTTGACTCGCGTCGCTTCTTTCGCGCAAACCGCCGGCAGATCTTGAACCTGGCATTTATTGAGTCTGTTGAGGCGGGCGCCCGCGGTCGGCTGCATGTGCAGCTCATGGACGGCCCGGAGGTCGAAATCTCGCGCCGGCAGGCGCGAATCTTTCGCAAGCGGACGACCGTCTGAAGACGCATCCCACGAATATCAGGAGAGATCGTATGAGAGAGCTGACACGACGACAGGCAATCACCGCGCTTAGCGCGGTGTTGCTAGACGCGCCGCGCAGTCAGGTGATCGCATCCACACAGGCCGCAGCGCCACTCGGGAGCGGGGGGGCAATCGACGAATCCGGATTCGTGTCGATCGGCGGCATCGAGCAGTGGATCGCGATCCGTGGGCGTGGAGCAGACAACCCTGTCATTGTATTTGTTCACGGGGGTCCGGGGGATGCGCAGTCGCCCTTTCTCGCGGAGTTTGCGCCCTGGGAAGAGAATTTCACGGTGCTCACGTGGGATCAGCGGGGCAGCGGCAAGACGTACGGCCGGTACGGAAAGGCCACTCCGGGAATGGCGACACCCGAAGCGGCGCTCGAGAGGCTCACGCGGGATGCGATCGAGGTGGTGGAATATGCACGCCGGCGGTTGCGTAAGGAGCGGGTCGTCCTCGTCGGGCACTCCTGGGGGTCTGTCGTCGGGCTGAACGTCGTGAAGAGGCGGCCGGAACTCTTCCATGCCTACGTGGCAAGCGCGTTCCTCGCGAGTTGGCCGCTTACCATCGTGGCGCGGGAAGCCTGGATACGTGCCCAAGCGAAGAAAGCTGGTGATGGGGCGACGCTCAAGGCGCTCGACGCCGCCGCAAGTCTTCCGATCGGGGACCTCCAGCGCTTCATCATCGGACAGGATTACCTCATGGGGCCGTCCGATCTCGAATATCTTGGCATTGAGGGTAAGTTCATCGGCGCCGGGCCCCCGCCGGCAAGGGGTGATGTGGCAGACTGGGTTGCTGGATTTGCCTTCTCGCAAGCACGGGCGCTTCCAGCGGTGGCAGCCTTCGATGCGCGCCAAGTCGGCGTTGCCTTTGAAGTGCCCTTTTTCGTCATCCAGGGACGCGACGATCACGTCACTGCGTTCGCTGCCGCCGAGGCATACGTGGCCGAGATTCGTGCGCCGCGCAAAGCGTTCGTCCCGATCGACGGCGGTCACTTCGCCTGCTTCATGGATTCGAAGGAATTCGTCGATACCCTGGGCAAGCTGGTCCTGCCAAGCGCGCTCAACTGAGTGCGACAATCAGCGATCCGTCCGTCCCCAGAGTTGTGCAATCTGTTTTATGAAGTGATCCATCTGCGGGAAAGCCCGTCACGGGTGCGCAATCCTAATTGCGTTCGTCGGTTCATTCCGACACGGCATCCCTCATCGAGAAAAAGTCGGGTATCTAGAGCCCCTTCGCAAGCCTTCAGGGCGGCCGTAGAACACAACTGATTCGACGTCAAGGGGATCGCTGCGGCTTATCTCCTTGGTGGGCGCAGTAGAGTCGGTTCCGGTTCGTGGAATTGAAATTCCCTCAGTTCCTATTTCCCAACTGTGACCCGAGGGGTCGCAAGCGCTGCGTAGAAGCCAAGGCCAATGAACGTTATAGCGGAAATGTATCGACCGAGTATCTGCGGAGCTGCACCCCGATTCATTCTTGACGCCAGGAACGACGCCGTGAGCGCATAGATTGTGTCGGTGCACATGGCGATCGACACGAAGACGCAGCCGAGCACCAGGCTTTGTTCCAGCGGAGACGTGGTCGGATTCATGAACTGCGGCAATAACGCAGCAAAGAACAGTGCCGTCTTCGGATTGAGTAGGGCGACAAGGAAGCCGTCGAGAAAGAGCTTCAGAGGCGAGGTGCAATTGCTGGACGCTCCGGCGGAAATCGGTGGGCCTCTTCGGAGCGCCCTGATCCCCAATAAGATGAGGTAGCCCGCACCGGCGAATCTTACGACTGCAAATGCGGCGGACGAAGCTGCGAAGACTGCAGCAAGACCAATGGATGCACCGAAGGCATTTCCAAGATTGCCCAGCGCAATCCCGCCAACGGATGCCAGCCCCGCTCTTCGTCCTTGCGCCACCGTCCGCGTGACAATGTAGACCACGCCGGGACCCGGAGTGATCGCCAGGATAAAGCTCGCGACAAAGAATGCAACAAACGTTGAAGACACGAGATGAGTTCCAATCATGAGGTCACCTAAAATGTGGGTCGACTATCAAGTAAGGCATGGACGAAGATTCTGTCGCTGCAAGAGCAGTTATTGAAGTATTGCCGTCAATCTCGCGCCCTCTCTGATTCGCTCATACTCCATTGTAACCCGTTAGCCCACTCTCTCCCTCAACGTGCCAATCGATCACGCTTTCCTCGCTTGCGCGAGTAATTTCGCGACTCTCAATGGGCAAAGTCATCAGCTGTGTGATCGGACCTAGTGTAGTGTCCCATAAGTAACTAAACAGCCTGAGTGTGGTCCAAGGAGTATCCTTGGTCAGCGGAGCACTCGGCTGTGAAGAAAGGGACTAACAAGGCTCAAAGCTTTGCGATATCGACGGCGGATCGGGCGCAGCTTGAATCGATCGCCCGTTCTCAGACCTTGCCGGCGGGAATCTCGCGTCGTGCCGCGATGATCCTGGCAATGTGTGCCGGAGAGTCCAATAGTGCTGTGGCACGTCGCTTTGGGGTCAACCGCGGCACGGCGATTGGTTGTCGCCAGCGCTTTATTGAGCGTGGCATCGAGGGGCTTCACAGTGAACTGAAGTCCGGTAGACCTCGTGACCTGAGCGAGGAGCGGATCGCTGAACTGATCAATACCGCCGTATCGAGTAAGCCGCCCGGCCAGACACACTGGTCCAGGCGCACGTTGTCCGAGCAGACCGGCATCTCCAAGAGCACGGTTCATCGCTACTTGACGATGTTTGGCCTGCAACCGCATCGCTCAAAGAGCTTTAAGCTCTCCAACGATCCTTTCTTCATCGAGAAGGTCCGTGACATCGTCGGGTTGTACCTAAACCCGCCAGACCACGCGCTAGTGCTATGCGTCGATGAGAAGAGCCAGGTCCAGGCCCTGGAACGCACGCAACCGGTCTTGCCCATGGGCCTCGGTTACATCGAGGGCATCACCCACGACTATGTCCGGCATGGCACCACCACCTTGTTTGCTGCGCTTGATGTGGCCAACGGATCGGTGCTGACACAGTGCAAGGCGAAGCATCGGCATCAGGAGTTCTTAGCCTTCTTGCGTCACATCGAGGAGAGCGTGCCGCAGGATCTGGATGTGCATCTGATCTGCGACAACTACGCCACACACAAGCATGCCAAGGTGCGTGCCTGGCTGGCACGCCGAGAGCGCTTCCATGTGCACTTCACTCCGACGTACAGCTCCTGGCTCAACCAAGTCGAGCGCTGGTTCGCCTTGATCACGAACCGGGCTATCCGTCGCGGCTCCTTCGACTCAGTGACGGACCTGAAGCGCCAGATCGATACCTTCGTGCAGAACTACAACCTGCATCCGAAGCCCTTCAAGTGGACCGCCACGGCCGCCTCAATCCTCGCTAAAATCCAGCGCCTCTGTACGGTTATTAACGGGACGGGACACTAGTGCGGTGGCACCAGTCGCGCCCGTGAATATTCCTCTTCATGCGGAAAGGTTGGAAATAAGGTTCGGGCAACGTAGTTATCCCGCTCCAGATCCGGGAGATTGGAGGTCGGTATGCGCTGGGAAACATTACCAATGAACCTCCTGGTCTGACTAAATCGTGCCGACTCGGCGTTAATATCGACCGTTCGGCTAGCCCTTGTGACCGTTCGACAGGAATTCGAATACTCTCAAGCTGCATTCTTGACGGAAGCTATCCAATGGGTACCATGGATTCATGCGCAATAAAAAGGACTAGCGATGATGTCGCGCATTTGTGAACCGGCGATTGCCTTGCAGTTTGGCTGCCCGGCAGTCTGTGGAGCCGCCCCGACTAATTCCAAGTCAACCGCGACTGTTCTCGATCGAATTAGAGAAGATGTCCGCGCCGGACAGTACGGTAATGATCTCAGTGTCATCAGGGACGATCCGTGAAAACTGCTGCAGGATCATTCAGCAGGACTGGGCGACTCGCCACGGGTCTGGCGTTACTCCTTGGTGCAGCACATTCCTATGCGGGGGGTGCCAATGCCGGGCTCGTGCCAAAGCGGATGCACGTCGCGGCGATCGACGCCGCCGGCGAGGCCGCGGCATTGACAGTACACGACTTGGCGGTCCCGCGGCTTGGTGCCAGCGAAGTTTTGATCGCAATCGACACAGCAGGGGTTGCGAGCTGGGATGTCGACATACGCCGCCATCCAGACTCGATCAAGAATTCGCGTTTTCCGCTGGTACTTGGGACGGATGGGTCCGGCGTCATCGCCGCGGTCGGCTCGAATGTGCGGGGTTTCCGGATAGGGGATTTCGTTTACTCCTACAGCTGGGACAATCCCAAGGGCGGGTTCTACGCCGAGTACGCTGCTGTGCCCGCGGATCGCGTCAGCCATATTCCCAAAGGTTTGACAATGAGGCAGGCCGGTGCCATCGGGACCAACGCGCTCACAGCTATCCAGGGAATCGATGACGCATTGCGCATTGCGTCGGTTCAGACGCTGATCATTCACGGTGCCGCGGGTGGCGTGGGCACCCTGGCCGTGCAGTTCGCCAAGCTGCGGGGAGCGAGGATACTCGCTACGGTGTCAGACGAGGACGAGATCGCCCTGTTGAAGCAACTCGGCGCGGATGCTGTCGTAGACGGCAAGCACGGGGACATCGCAGCTGCGGCTCACACATTTGCGCCGGCCGGAGTTGATGCCGTCCTCGCACTTGTGGGCGGTGATGCCCTGGAGCGCTGCGTCGACGCCGTGAGAACCGGTGGGCGGGTCGCCTATCCGAGTGGCGTTCGGGTACCCAAGCCACGTAATGGAGTAACGATCATCCGTTATGACGCGGTCCCGGGTCCCCGGGAGTTCGAGCGGCTGAACAAGGCCATCATCGCAGTGAAGCTACGCGTTCCCATTGCGGCGGAATTCCCCCTTGTGGCTGCGGCCGACGCACAGCGGCGCGTAGAGGCCGGCCATGTAGTCGGAAAGGTCGTGCTGCGTGTTCGGTGACGAAAGAGGGACAACATGGATCGTAGCTGCGAGCGGCGTTTCTATTGGATGTCTTTGACTCTGGCGATAGCGAGTCTGACCCTAAGCTTCATGGCGGTTGCTGACAACGGCTCAGCCGCCCAGCCGATCGTGCCGGCTCCGCCGGTGCTCTCCTGGCGCGACGAAGGCCGGGCCGTCTGGGTGAATAGTCCAGATGGAAAGCTAAAGGTGCGCACTTACACTAGCGCCCAGCTGAGCGACCATCCGGTCCTGGTGCTGTGGATCCATGGCGATCTTGGTCCAGGGTCCGAGCACTACGAGCTCGCGCAGCAGCTCGCGCACGTGGCCGACAATGTAGTGGTCGTGGCGCTACTCCGACCTGGTTACACCGATGCCGACGGCGATAGATCTGCAGGCCTGAAGGGTTACGCCGTGGGCGATAATTACACGGCCGAGGTTGTGGACGACGTTCATGCCGTCATCCGGGAGCTGAAGACCCGATTTCACGCCCGCGCAGTGGTCGTCCTCGGCCACTCAGGAGGCGCCGGAATCACCGGTGACCTTTTGGGTCGGCATTCAGAAGACGCCGATGCGGCTGTGCTGATCGCGTGTTCATGCGATCCGAAGGGCTTTATGGCGCGGTGGCTGGCAGGCCATCCGCATGATGCCCCGCCGCGCTTGCCCAATCATAGTCTTACGCCTGTCGATCTGGCTAATCACGTGTCCCTGCGCACCCATGTGCGCATGGTGATTGGATCGAATGACACGGTTGTTCTGGTGCCGCCGTCGCAAGCGTATGCCCAGGCACTGAAGGCGCGGGGCGTCGACATTCGGCTGACGGTTGTTCCAGGAGTCGGGCATGTCGATGTGCTCGGAACCCCAGCAGTAAGACACACTGTCGGCGAGGTGATCGCGCTGGAAGGCGGCGCGATCCGCGCACCAGCAAAGTAAATCGCTTCTAACCGACACGCGCTAGGCTGCCGACTGCTGGTTCATCGGGATTCCGCCGGGAAGTGACAAGGCGATGGCAAGTTTAGGACGAGTCGTTTTCGCCATGGTCTGGGCCGTGGGCGCCTGCTGATGTTTTGTCGATACCGGCCAGACATACGCCCAAGTGCACACCGAGCGCTCAAAGGCATTGGTGCCCGTCGCGCGTGGCGGAGAGAACTGGTGGTTTGTTGTCCCTGATGGCAGGATCAAAGGCCGAATTTATTCTAGCTCAGAGTTGAGTGCTCACCCTTTGCTTGTGGTGGTCCTACATGGCGAAATCCCGAAGCCGCCGCCCGCCTATCACTACGACTTCGCGCAAGCTGCAACTGAAGGCTTTGACGCGGTTGTCTCTCTGCCGAAATCCGTGCGCCCGATATTTGGTGAAGGCCCGGGCATTCGCGATCTAGTCGCCGCGGCTCTACTGCGACCAATTGGCGGTAAATGGGTACGCCAGATCCGGGATGCAGAGAGAACAATTGTGTCTCCGTATCAGTCGAACGTTGGCTTGGGTTGCACACGCGGCCAGTCGGCGGCGCGCCATCGTCCATACGCCAAACCCCGCAGCAGCACGACAAAGGCAAGTTCTGCAAAAACAAGTTCCCAGCGAGGATCGGGCCGATTGCCGAAGAGAGGAAGGATCAGGCCGAAGTACCATCCGGCCACCAGGATTCCAGCCGCCAGCACGTCCAGCGCTATCCGCCGGGAAATCTGCATGAGACCGAACCATCCGGCGGCAAGCACGGGCGCTACCATGTCGGCGTTAATATCGACCGTTCGGCTAGCCCCTGTGACCGTTCGACAGGAATTCGAATACTCTAAAGCTGCATTCTTGACGGAAGCTATCCAATGGGTACCATGGATTCATGCGCTATAAAAAGGACTGGCCATGATGTCGCGCATTTGTGCGCTGGCGATTGCTTTGCAGTTTGGCTGCCTGACCGTTTGTGGTGCCATCCCGATTAATTCCAACTCAACCGCAACGGCTTTCGATCGAATTAAGGAGATGTCGGCACCGGCGCGACCGAACAAAGCCATCGTGGCGGTGAATCGCCAGGTTCCCATCGAGGCGGATTTCCCCTTGCGGCTGTGGCCGACGCGCAGTGGCGTGTGGAGGCCGGCCACGTAGCAGGAAAGGTCGTGCTGTGTATTCGAGCGATATAAATGGGTTTCGGGTTCAAGCTTTGATGTCTGATTCCGTCAGTAGCATGTCAGCCTGCACAACTGCCGCACGATTGACTAAGCGGCCTTACGCCGATGATGCGAGGAACACAAAATGAAGACCTCGGTAATGATCCTCATCTTGCTTGCCGCATTCGGTACTACTGTCGATGCGGCCGAGAACCCGCAACGCCCCCTACGTGTTGCATTTGTACTTTCTGAGAGGTTCGCGATGATTGATTTCGCTGGCCCATGGGAGGTGTTCTCTGATACGACACTGCCCGGAACATCCGCGCCGGAGCGGCCCGCGTACGACTTGTATACGGTCTCTTCCAGCGCGATGCCTGTGCATTCTGAGGGAGGCGCGTTGCTGGTGCCAAAGTTCACTCTTACGAATGCTCCACGCCCGGACCTCATCATTATCGGAGCGCAGACCGATCGCTCGCCGTCGTTGTTAGCCTGGCTTCGACAGGAATACGCGGATGGCGTTACTCTGGCATCGATTTGCACTGGCGCCGACCAGCTCGCCACGGCTGGCCTTCTCGACGGTCGTAAAGCTACGACGCACCACGACTACATCGCGCCATTTCGTAAGCGATTCCCGCGCGTTGAGTGGCTCGAGGGCCGGCGGTTTGTTCAAAACGGAGCACGGTTGTATACGGCCGGCGGCTTGACATCCGGAGTCGATTTAGCTTTGTATCTGGTGTCCGAGCACTTCGGAAGGCCGGCCGCAATCAAGACCGCGGGGCTGATGGAGTATTTAAGTGATGCGTGGCGGGCATCAACGACACCATGAGTCCGAGGGTTCATTTCACCTTGAATCGGGATCTTTGGTTTCGCTATCTTCGCGACAAATCGGCGAAGCCGGAATTGCGCTCTCTCGTCGTTATCTACCAACTATGCCTCCGAGAATCATGCGGCCGAGTCGCCTATTAGGAGCACCGACCGGATTCGCGCTAGTGTCTCTCGACGCAGCCGGCTCCAGTCCGTGCGACCGATGACCCCTCGAGTTGTGGAGGACGTGGCCGCTGCGATCCATGGGCTACAGGCACAACACCACCCGCGGGCAACCATTTTCGTGGGGCATTCTGGCGGTGCCGCGATTATGGCCGATCTGCTGGGTCGACATCCCTCAATAGCGAGCGCAGCCCTACTCGTGGCTTGTGGTCGTGATCCGGTAAAGGGACTGGCCCGCTGGAAGGCTGAATAAGGCGACCCGATCTTCGATTAGCCCAATGCCAGATGGCTTCCTCTGAGCATGGCAGATTCGTAGCTTCCGATGTGAAAGTGCGTGTGATCGTCGGGGGACGCGTTAGTAAGTGAGCTGCCGGGACTGAAGCATGACATCCTGTTCTCGCCACCGGCCTTCAGGGCCTTGAAAATTATTGGCGCATTAATGAGGCCAGAGTTTGCAGAGCACTAGAGCTTTAAACCCGATGAGGAACTGCCGATTCATCGACCATCCGCCTTCCTAATTCATCACTGCTGGCCGTTTCGGCCGACTTTCGATCGAACTGTCCTCATGCAACAGTTTTCTTGGCTTTTGATTCTGGACTGCTATCGTATCTATGGCTTTCTCCCCAGCGCCGCTCCAGCAATGCGACCATGTCTTCACACGGTACGTCGAGCTGTTGTGCCGCATCGATTAGTTGGGCAAGCTGCGGATCAAGTTGCTGAAGGCGCTGCGACAGGGGTGCTTGTGTGCGTCGCGATCCTACGACGGTCATAGGCTTGCCCCGATTCCGCATTAATAGCCCTTCCGCTTCCAACAACGCGTAGGCCTTTGAGATTGTCATAGGATTCACGGCGTACTTAACGGCCAAATCGCGTATTGAAGGCAATTCGGCGCCTGAGCGCAGTTGACCAGCCGCAACTAGTCTTCGAATCTGATCGATTAATTGGCGGTAAATGGGTACGCCAGATCCGGGATGCAGAGAGAACAATTGTGTCTCCGTGTCAGTCGAACGTTGGCTTGGGCTGCACACGCGGCCAGTCGGCAGCGCGCCATCGTCCATACGCCAAACCCCGCAGCAGCACGACAAAGGCAAGTTCTGCAAAAACAAGTTCCCAGCGAGGATCGGGCCGATTGCCGAAGAGAGGAAGGATCAGGCCGAAGTACCATCCGG